>Ga0315280_10002603_pt1 | contig 29052 bp, 30 predicted proteins | sample YL17G06_40_MG_FD_203697 | JGI IMG/M metagenome (GOLD analysis project Ga0315280, IMG submission 203697) | Sediment microbial communities from Yellowstone Lake, YNP, Wyoming, USA - YL17G06_40 | ecosystem: Environmental > Aquatic > Freshwater > Lake > Sediment | place: USA: Wyoming | collected... | reverse complement strand
GGCAATGAAGCTGGCGATAATGGATGCGGGCGTGAAGCCACAGGATGTCAGCTATATCAACGCACACGGCACAGGGACGGAGCTAAACGACATAGCCGAGAGTGCTGCGATAAAGTCCGTTTTCGGCAAGTGGGCGTATAAAATACCTGTCAGCTCAACCAAGAGCAGTCTCGGACATCTGCTTGGGGCAAGCGGCGCGGTCGAGCTTATAATATGTGTGAAGGCAATTACCGAATCGGCCGTTCCCCCTACTATAAATTTGGAACATCAGGATGAGCGCTGCGACCTCAAGATGGACTATGTGCCTCTGCACGCCCGAAAGGTGAAGGTCAACATCACATTGAGCAATTCATTCGGCTTTGGCGGCCACAACTCCTGCCTGGTCGTGGGAAAATACAGCGGATAGTTTCACCGCAGACCCAGCCGATTCCGCCACCCGTCCTCTGTTTTCTGTTATCCGCTGCCCCTTTTCTCCTTTGTTCTTATGCACTATGCTCCGGAGTTTATCCGCCAATCTGTATGGCGGACTCCTGTGCCCTCGTGCCCTATCCCCTAAACCCTATCCGCTCCACGCTATACGCTATACGCTAAAAGGTCATTGACTCGGCGAACACGACTTGGAAGTTTGGCTCATTTGCAATTTCCACGTATTGGATTTTGCGGGCTAATTTTTTGGCGTGGGTTCTATCCTGGCTGCTGATAAGAGCAATTTGGGCGCCGGCAAGAGCGGCGTTGCCCACAAAACGAATTTGCTCAACCGGAACATTCGGCAGCAAGCCAATTCGCAATGCACTTTCTGGTCGAATGTAATTGCCGAATGCACCGGCTAAAAGGACCTGTTTTATATCAGAATCCTGGATGCCGATTTTTGTCTGTAAGAGTTTTATGCCGGTGCGGATGGCAGCTTTAGCTAATTGGACCTGGCGAATGTCCTGCTGCGTCAGGATTACTTTGTGCCCGCTGCTATAAAGACAAAAAGCTGGCTGACCATCATATTCAACGATTCTTGATAAAATACGAGGGGGCAGTGTTTGCGGTTTGGTGAATCGGCCTGTTGAGTCGATGATTTCTAAATCTAAAAGAACTGCTACGGCGTCGATAAGACCGCTGCCACAGATTGAGCGAGGCGGACAGTTTCCTATCACGTCTAAGTCTATGTCGCCTTCGTTTATAACCACGGCCTGTATTGCCCCTTCCATTGCCCTGCTCCCGCACTTTATCCGTGCACCTTCGAAGGCTGGGCCGGCGGCACAGCTTGCTGCATAGAGCTTGTCTTTTGTGCCGAGGACGATTTCGCCATTTGTGCCGATGTCAACTGCCAGCGTGAAATCCTTGGCGGAGCCAATATCGACTGCAAGTGCGACAGCGGTGGTATCTGAGCCCACAAAACCGGCTATATTCTCAACGGTATGAACATTGGCGGCGGGGTTTATCTGCAGGGCCAACTGGGCGGCAGAGACATCGTGAGCATCAACTGAAAATGCCTTAAACGGCGCCTGGCCGAGCTGCTTTACGGGGTATTTGAGGAAAATGTGATTCATAGTTGTGTTGCCGACAACACACATTTCATATATGTCCATCGGATTTGTAGAGGTCATCTGACAAAGCTGTGCGATTAGTTCGTTTATGCAGTCTATTATGAGTTTGTGCAGTTCAGCCAAGTTTTCATCGCTATGGGCGTAAGCGATTCTGCTGACGACATCGTCACCATACCGGGCTTGCGGGTTGAGGGCGGCCTGTGTGACTATGCTCTGGCCGGTTACCATATCAATAAGCTTGGCGACAACCGTTGTTGTGCCGATGTCAATTGCTACACCGAATATGCTGCCAACAGGAGCGAATTTTAGATATTTTTTGTATATATCGGGCTGGAATTTGGTTTTAGGAGCGACGCCTTCGGTGAGGATTCTGTGCTCAAAGAACCTGGAGGTGGGCGGAATTGTTACGGTAAGGTCGGTATCGATATGGTGCTGGCAGGCGAGGACCTGCCGGCCATCCGGGTCGAGGTTGACCAGACACTTTTTACAGGTGCCCTTTCCGCCGCAGACTGAGTTCAAGATTATGCCGGCTTGGCCAGCGGCCTCAGCGAGCGTGGCGCCGGCGTGAATTGAGATTTGCCTGCCGTCGGGCCTGAAAGTTATACTAAAGTGCTTCATTCATTGCACTGCATATTAGGCGTATCGTAGTGCGTATTGCGTATATCGTAACGCGGACATTTCCTACGGTACCCAATACGCACGACTAACAACGAATAATTACCTTATTTTGTGCCGTATTTTCCAACGGACGTGCCTTTTTTTACTGCCAACTTTACGTCTGCGTCTTGGTTTTCCCATTTATTTCTCCAAAAAATCAGAAAACTTTTAAGCTGCTTTCAAACTTGTTGCGTATATGGTATCATAGAAAAAGTAAATAGTAAATAGTCCATTGTTAATGGCTTATTGTTTGTTGTTCGTCGCTTGTGATTCGTAGTTTGAAATGGGGTGAGAAGATGATTCAATGCAAAGATTGTGAGCTTTGCGAGGCCGGTCCGGATGGGAAAAGGATTTTCAGATGCGACCCGTTTAGCAATATTAAGGAGCCGGAGTGCATAGCCAAATGGCAGCTAATCCGCCTGGATATGCTGTTGGCCAGCTATCAGGGGATGCTGAAGTGGTACGGAAAGTTGGCCCCGTTGCAGGATAAGCTTTTCAAGTATATGCAGCGAGAGATTGATGAGCTTGATGAAACCGAACGTTGGAAGCTCGAGAACGAAGAGGAACAGGAAGAAGAGGAAAAAGAAGAGGACGTCTAATCCCCCTCAGGAGCCAATTGATTTACGATTTTCGACCCGTCAAAAGACGCCGAATCTCCGCTTACGCTTCGGTTGGAAATTAGAGTTGACAATCCGCCAAAGGCGGGTCGGGGCGGTTGAGGGCTGTTATTTCGGGTTTTGAGCTGTGGTTTTGGGTTTTTTCGCCTCCGTTGGATAAGTTTTGCAATTTCGCCAGATTACCTGCGAAAGGGGTTGTGTACCCGGTAGTGTTATTTTCCCACTTTGGTATCTCTCGAACGGCATACGTCATTGTATCGTATAGACGGCGGATATGCCGAATTGTATCGTATAGACGGCGGATATGCCGATTTTTCGGATTTTATGCAATAAATCAAGTGCAGATGGCGTCTATAGTTACGTGAGAAGCGTCTAAATATGCTAAGAAGCGATGACTTGGCCAGTATAATAGTCGGCTGTAAGAACGGCGATGCTGAGTGCTTCTCACAGGTAGTGGATATTTATGCAGGCCGATGTTATGGTTACTTTTACCGCTTAACCGGCAATCGTGATGTCAGCGACGAGCTGCTTAGCGAGCTATTTGTCAAGTTAGTACAGAAAATCGGTTCTTATAAAGGCGGCTCCTTTGAAGGGTGGCTGTTCAGGATAGCGACTAACATCTTCCATGACCACTTGCGGGCCAAGCAGCGGCGGAAGAAATTGCTCGAATCGCTTGATGCCCGACAAAGAGAAACCGAACCGGAAGTAATAAAGGCAAGGAAGTCCGAGGACGAAATAACCGATAAATTACAGATACAGCTTGCGAAGCTCGATGAGGACACGCGAGAAATGATAATGTTACGGTTTTATTCGCAGTTAAGTCTTAAAGAAATGGCAAATTTGCGGTCCGAGCCGATAGGAACCACATTGTCAAAGCTGCATCGAGGGCTAAAGAGACTGCGAGAATTAATGGGACGGTGAGATTATGAATGGGCGAAACGAGGAAAATTTACGGGAATTATTCGAGGGATTTGTTGATACTGAACAGGCCGAAAAGGCCGTCGAGGATGTATGGAGAGCCGAGCGAATCCTTCGGGAGCATCCTGCGCCCGAGCCTGGTGAAGAGCTTATAGCCGGCATAAAGTCTGAAATCGCCAGCAGCTTAGTACTGCGGCAAAGAAATATCTTTAGAAGAAAAGTAAGCTACGAAGTAGCAGCCGTTGCGGCGGTAGTCATTGTGCTGGCAGCTATATCTATATGGACAGGACTATTTGAGAGAGGCGAGAGCGAACCCAAAGGAATGTATGCTTCAATAATCCCGGCGGCATTGTGGGAGAGCGACAATATTACTGTCGATGACCCACGCATAGCGAGTTTAACTGCCGAAGTTGAGCAAGTTGAAAGTGAGGTTCGGACCTTGCAAGAGGGCGAAGACGGCGGCAACGGCGACAGAGCTGTATCGGAGCTTGAGATGGAATTAGCGGTAATCAATAGCGATTTATTATAGAAGCGATTTATAGAAGGGACCAGAAAAATGCAAAAAGGACACGGTATCATATTAATCTCGATGATTGTGGTGCTGACCGCAATTGTTACCCTGTCATGCTATGCCCAGGAGAAGGAGAAGGAGAAAGAGAAGCAGGAAAAAAGCATCTGGCCGGAGGAAGAGCTACGAGGACCAAGAGGGCCAAGAGAGCCAGGGGAGCCAAGAGGGCCAGGAGAAGCAGGGGAGCCAAGAGGGCCGAGATGGGGGCCTCCCAGATGGTTTGAACTAACAGATGAAATCATCGAGCAGGTAATGAAAGACCTGTCGAAGAGCGAGCCGGCAAAGGCGGCGGAACTATCAAAGCTGCGTGAAAAAGACCCGGAGAAGTTTAAGGAGGAGCTCGGGAAAGTACACTTCGACAAAGTTATGAGGGAGCGTATGGAAGCCCGAAGGCGCCAGATGCAGGCGGAATATACAGAATGGCTGGAAAAGAATTATCCCGAAGAGGCAAAAAAGCTGGCTGCGCTAAAAGAGAGAGACCCGAACATCTATATACAGAAATTCCGCCTCAGTATGGACAAATATGGGAGGATTTTTGCGGTCAGGGAGAACCCGGAATTGTGTGAGGTTCTTAAAGAGGACCTGGAACTTAAGGAAAAGGCGGACCAGTTGGTTAGAAAAATCAAATCTGCCGGCAAAGAAGATGAGAAGAAAGAGCTGACCGCCCAATTAGAACAAGTGGCGGGCCGGCGGTTCGACCTGATTGTGCGACAAAAGGAGATTGCATACGCACATTTGCTCAAGCGTCTTGAGGAGTTGAAAAAGAAACTTGTGGAGGACAAGGCAGAGGTTACTAAGTGGAAGGACGCCAAATTCAAGGAGGAAAACGTCAAGAAACGCGTGCAGGAACTAATCAGCGGATTCAAATGGGGGGACTGATGGAATTTACTATTTGCGATTTACGATTTACGATTGACGATTTGCTATTGACTATTTGAGCAATTGGCGCAGATTCAAATTTTTCTTGCTTATGGAGAAACGTTATCTGATGGCCTTGCGGGATTTTCGCAAGGCCTTGTTTTTTGGCTTCTTTTGCCGCAAAGAGGCACAAAAGGATTCAAGATAGAAGACCTGACGCTCGATCTGGATAACGGTGATTCATCACCAGCCGTGGCCGAGATGGGATTCGAACCCATACGCCATTTCGAGCAGGGGATTTTAAGTCCCCAGCGTCTGCCTTTCCGCCACCCGGCCTGGCCGCATAGATTAACGTATCTGAGAGGATTTTGCAAACCCTTTCCCATCCCCAAAAAGGAGGAAAATTTTATTGACATTGTCAGGGCAGCGCGTTATATTCAAGTTGTTCATCAAAAGGCGAAAATAAGATCCACCTGTATAAGGAAAGGGGAGAACATGAAAAAGAGAAGACAAATCACACTTTTTTTGGCGGTTTTGTTCATTAACACCGCAACTGCTGATGTAAAGGACAAAGGTCTCTCTTCGACATCGAATTAAGTGGAAATTGAGGAGAATAATTATGAAAAAGACTGTGTTTTTATTCTTTTGGTCTTGTTGTGTAACGAGTATAAATTGTTTCGGAGCAATGGACCCAAATCATACTGACGGCAACGAATTTACCGCCGATGGCAACGATATAAAAGCGGCAGTAGGTGGAAACACCGCCTTTGCCTTTGACCTGTATGGCAAGTTGAAGAACGATCCAAACGCAACTGCACCCAAAGGCAATTTATTTTTCTCGCCATATAGCATTTCAACCGCCCTTGCGATTGCCTATGGCGGTGCTCGTGGCCAAACAGAAAAGCAAATGGCGATGGCTCTGCATTTTACATTGCCAATGCAAAATCTCTATTCTGCATTCTGTGCCCTGCAAAAACAGTTAATTCAAGAAAACAAATCACGCGGCTACCAGTTTCTTATGGCTAACGCCCTTTGGGGACAAAAGGGCGAACCTTTCTTGAAGGAGTTTTTGGATTTGACAAAATATTATTATGGGGCATGTTTTAGTCAGCTTGATTTTGTTAAAGAAACGGAGCAATCCCGGCGGACAATCAATAGCTGGATTGAGGAAAAAACAAGCAATAAAATTAAAGACCTTATCCCGCTGGGCGGCGTTGACGAACAAACGGCGCTGGTCCTTACCAATGCCATCTACTTCAAAGGCGAATGGAAGACTAAATTCAGTTGGTGGAAGACCAGACGTGCAGATTTTGCTATCTCTGCCAAAGACAAGGTCAAAGTCCCTATGATGCATCTAAAAGAAGATTTCAAATACTATGAAGATGAAAAATTGCGGGCCATCGAATTGCCATATAAAGGTGATGATATAAGTATGCTGGTGCTTTTGCCCAGCGACACAGAGGGTCTTAAGGAGATGGAAAACACGCTTACCGCCGAAAGCCTCAATGTTTTACTGTCAAAAATGTGGACGACAGAAGTTGATGTATATTTCCCTAAATTCAAAATGACGTGGGGAACTTTTTCTTTAAATAATGCTCTCATTGAGTTGGGAATGTCTGATGCCTTTGTTCCCAAAAAAGCTGATTTTTCAGGTATAAACGGCAGAAGAAATTTTTGGATTTCAGATGTTTTTCATAAGGCCTTTGTTGAAGTTAATGAGAAAGGCACCGAGGCAGCGGCAGGTACCGCAGTCGTGTTTGCAAGATCTATTGAAATGCCGGTAGTTTTTCGTGCTGACCACCCATTTATTTTTATTATTAAGGATAATCGTTCGGGAAGTATATTGTTTATGGGCAGGGTAATGAATCCAGTTTAGTGACAGACTCAAAAGATTGGATTGAGAATTTTGAGATGCGACTTCAACGGCTTGACTCTAATCAGCCTGAGTAAGAATTTTATAATCTCACCTGTACATAATGGAGTCAGGTCAAAATCGAGGCCTTAATCGGCTAAGGAAACCCGCGATTTGCACTCTTATTCGTGCCAGGTGAATCCTCCGCTTAAGCGCTCGTAACTGAGGGTCATCATCTGCCAACGAGCGTGCTCTCTCAATTCTCCTGGCGGCCTCGTCAAGTTTCCCCATCGCCAGATAAACAAAAGCGGAATCCCTCAAAGCCAAAACGTGCTCGCTTTTGATATCAAGGGCGTGAGTGAAAAACTCCGCAGCATCCGCAAACGACCCTTTGACGGCGCTGGCAACACCAAGATAGTAATAGGCATCTGCATTAGCAGAATCGATATCAACAGCCCGCAGCAGGCAATTCATCGCATAATCTAAGTCGTCTATTGTCAAAAACATTGACCCCATAGAAACAAGTATATTCGCGTCCTCACCAGCCAGCTTCAGCTCGGAAATAAGATAGTCTCTGGCATCTGTCACCTCTCCTCTTGTTAGAGCGTACTGCGCCAGTCTATAACGCGGCCCGGGGAAGGTGCTGTCTTTCTGCATTGTCTGATTGAACAGTTCTATTGCCTGCTCGTAATCCCCATTATTAAAAGCAATCTCTCCCAGATAAAACAAGGCGGGCGCATAACCAGGTTTAAGCTCGAGTATTCTGTTAAACTTTTCCTTTGCTGATTCGATGTCACCTGCTCCAAGCAGAAACAAACCGAAATCAAGAATAACATCGACGTCGCCGGGGTTGACGCGAAGCTCTGCTAAGAAATACTCCCGGCTGCGTTCGCTATCACCATCAGACCAATATGCCTGGGCTATTCGATAGTTAATCTGTGGGTGACTTGGCTCAAGTTCCGCCGTCCGCAGCCAGCAGCGAATAGCTTTCTTGTACTGGCCACGGGCAAAGAGACTGTTACCGATATTATAGTAGCACAACGCGCAGTCCGGTTCTATCTGCTGGGCAAGATAAAACATCTGCTCCGCTAAATCGTGCAGACCCATTTCGGTATAAGTGATTATCCGATTGCAGTAGCAGGGTTCAAACCTGGGGTCGCGTTCCTGGATATGCTCGAAAGTATCAATCGCCAGGTCGTATTGCCCTGTGCGGGTGTAGTCAACCGCCAGCGAATTTAATATCTCCAAATCATCAGGGCTTAGCTGCAGCGCAAGCTCGTATTCCTTTATCGCATCCTCAAATTGGCTTATGGCATCTAATGTAAGAGCCTTGTTGAAATGCCACGAGCTATTGGAAGGATTTATCTCAAGAGCTGTCTCCAGCGCCTCAAGAGCCTGTGTCATCCTGCCGTCTTCGTAAAGCTCGAAGGCCTTGCGCGCCTTCCGCTCGGCTTTGTCGTAAACGTTAAATTCCATTTCATCAAAAATCATATCGCCACAAAAAAATTGAAAACTTAAAGTGCAAAACTAAAAACCAAAGTTCAAAGTTCAGAACTTTTGGGTTTTACACTATGGTTTTGCATTTTACGTTTTAAGTTTCTCCACCGCCGTTATCGCCCACAAATCGGTAGGGGGTTAGTGGTTTTTTGCTGGCCCCGGTACCTTTTGTTCGCAGCAAAATTTAGCTGGAGGTTTGGCTCATAAGCTCTTACAATCGAATAGGTTAGCTAAAAACCGACAAATTCGCAGAACTGATGAGCTGGACCAAAGTTACTGTTTTTCTGGAAAGCAGCCGAGATTAGTCTTATAATGTGTTGCTACGAGTAGACCGTAACAATGTGTCAATCGTGAACCATAAGCCAGGTTATAAGTCGCAACTATAATTTGGAGAAGTGAAGTTATGATTAAAGAAATAAAAGGCAAGGTAATGGCCGGCAAGGGCAGGTACGCTATCGTGGTCAGCCGGTTCAATGAATTCATAACCTCTAAGCTTTTCGCCGGCGCGATAGATTGTCTTCAGCGTCACGGTGCTGCTGACGAGCAGATTTTCGTAGTATGGGTGCCGGGTGCCTGTGAAATTACTATTGCTGCAAAAAAGCTGGCGCAGAGCGGCAAATACGTCGCGGTGCTTTGTCTCGGTGCAGTCATACGAGGTCAAACCGGCCATTACGATTATATCTGTCAGCAGGTGGCCCGGGGTATCGGACAAATCAACTACGAGTCAGGCATACCAGTCGTATTCGCCGTCCTGACCTGCGATACACTCGAACAGGCAGTCGAAAGAGCAGGAACAAAAATGGGTAATGCCGGTGCCGAGGCCGCGATGACAGCTATGGAAATGGCCAGTGTAATGGAACAGATTTAACTGGTGCTTGGTTGTTTGTTCCCAGGTCACCAAATACTATTCACTAATTTTGTTTCGAGGCCGGCAGGTGGATAGAAGAACAAGGGCCAGAGAACTGGCAATTCAAGGACTATATCAACTCGATGTGCAGGGTCCGGATGCGCTCGAGCTTTTAGATAAGTTCTTCCTCGAAGCAGACACAGACGACTCTGTTCGCAAGCTTGCTCATGATTGGACAAAAGAGACGTGGAAAAATCTGCAACAGTGTGACGAGCTTATAGCTGCCTCGACAGTAAAGTGGCGATTCACAAGGCTCTCTCCAGTTGACAGGAGCATCTTGAGGTTGGCAGTTTACCACTTGAAATTCTGCCCCGATATTCCGCCGAAAGTTGTGATAAATGAGGCCATTGAGCTTGCCAAAAAATTCAGTGGCGAGAAAGCGCCATCCTTTGTTAACGGCGTCCTCGACGCCATCCTGAAAAAGCTCGTCTCTTCCCAGCCGAATCACGATTCACAAACCGCAAGTCACCAGAGGCGAATATGAGAACAATCGCAGTGTTAAATCAGAAAGGAGGAGTAGGCAAAACCACAACCGTGGTCAACACCGCAGCCGCCCTTGCTTCTATGGGCTCAAGAGTGGTCGCTATTGACCTTGACCCTCAGGCACATCTGACAATCCACCTGGGCCTTGAGCCGCAAACCATTAAGTCCGGCTCTTATGGCGTCCTGATTCAATCAGCCGGCTTTGAAGAAGAAATCCTGCTCGTGCGTCCGAATCTTTGGCTGCTGCCGGCAAATATCAACCTGGTTGGTGCCGAAACCGAGCTGGTCAGCGTGGTCGGCAGAGAAACCATTTTGCGGGAGGCCCTCAGGACAGCCGAAGATAAATTCGATTTCTGCTTCATTGATTGTCCTCCGTCACTGGGATTGCTTACCCTCAACGCCCTTGCCGTTGCCCATGAGGTTTTAATTCCGATTCAGCCGCATTTCTTGGCTCTGCAGGGGTTCGGAAAGCTGCTGCAAACCATCGAGCTTGTAAATAGAAGGATTAATCCGAAGCTCAAAGTTAACGGGATTTTACTATGTATGTTTGAAGACAGGGTCTCGCTTCCAAACGAGGTTAAAGCCGATATTGAGCAATTCCTTGATAAGACCCGCGGAACCAACTGCGCCTGGGCACAAGCCGAGATCCTGCCGGTTTATATCCGAAAGAATATCAAGCTTGCCGAGGCGCCCGGTTATGGCAAAACAATCTTTGAGTATGCACCAAATTGCCACGGCTCCGAAGACTACCGCAAAGTCGCTGAATTCATCGCCACAGAGAACACAGAGGTCACAGAGAATATTAAGAAATGCCCAATAAAGATTGTCGATGTGGCTGACACAAATTCCCAAAACGCTGCAACGGGAGCGGTAACAGCTAACCCCGATGCTGGATGCGAACTTGATAATCAATTAGAGAGGCCTTAGTTATGGGCATTGAGCAGATATTAAAACAGAAAAGAGAGGACATCTTAAAAATTGCTTCGCGCTACGGAGCGAAGAAGATACGCATATTTGGCTCTGCCGTCCGAGGCGAAGACCGGCCTGATAGCGACGTCGATTTTCTCGTTGACCTTGAAGAGGGAAGGTCGCTGATGGACCTCGGCGGATTATTGATGGACCTACAGAAACTCATCGGGCGCAACGTTGACATCGTAACCGAGAAGGGTCTGCACTGGTATATCAAGGACCAGATTCTCCGCGAGGCAAGGCCGATATGAAAGACGACCGGCTGTATCTTATTCACATAAAAGAGTGCATCGAGCGTATTGAGTCTTATACGGGCAATGCCGACAAGCGAAAGTTTCTCGATTCGACCTTGCTGCAGGATGCGGTAATACGAAATTTGCAGGTCCTGGCCGAGTCCACCCAGTGTCTTTCGGACGAAGCGAAAGAATCCTGTCAGGATATCGATTGGTACAAAATTGCCGGCTTTCGCAACATCCTTGTCCACGACTATCTCGGCCTGGATTTAGACACAGTGTGGAACATCGTTGCCAACGAACTGCCTGTCCTCAAAAAAGCCGTTGAGGAAATGCTGGAATAACCCGAGATCTGACAGCCCGCACCTGTGGCAAGGAACCAGACGAGGCAAGGAATGCGAAATGAACGACCGTGGGACTTTTTCAACAACCCCGCTGTCCATAGTTTTTGTTTTCCCACATTTCAGATAGGAGAAAAATGGTTTTCTTCCGCCGTGTCCTGATAATCAGCATTTTTTTAGGAATCGTTATTTATTTCTCTGGTTTTTTGTCCGTAAACCTATGTCCAAGTTTGTATGACAGTACAGTAAGTTTCCTCTTTGTTTCTGTTTCTCTATTGTGCTTTATCGTGGCTATTGTAACAGGAATGGTCATCAAGATTATTTCATTGCACAGCAAAACGGTGGTGAGTCGGTTTGATGCAATCGCAGTACTTGTCTTTCTCATTATATTGGGGGGCAGTACTGACCACAATTTTTCTTCAGCATGCTTCTCCCCTTGTATATACGCCGCCTGCTATCACGCCTAAGAATCTGGCAGTTTTTAATAAATGTATCGAATTTGTAAGAAATCATGATGAGTATAAGAATCTCTCATTAGGCAGGTGGGGATGGGTGTCTGCCACTGGAGACCACTTTTACTTATTACGTAGTTCTTCACCGTATGAGAAAATAAAGGAGTTTTTCTCTGAAGATGAGATTATTGAGATGGAGAAACTTGCCAAACAACTTCATGGTATTAAGTGTCACAAGTTCCGAAGGGATAACGACATAGTACTATTTTATAAAACGATAACTCCTGTACCTCCAGCACCGGGAACAATAAAGGAGCTTTACGCCTATTTGCTGTTTGCGGGTTCCACAATAATTGGGTTCCTGCCAGACGCTCCTGGTGTGGCTTACTCCCTAAACGGGAGCAATCCAAATGAGATGGATAGTGCAGTCTTGAACGCGGCCAAACCCTTCACCAGAATTACTGGTAACTGGTACACATCAAGACGCCTTGCGTTAGCAGGAATAAGGTCGGAAAGACCAGTCTGTATTCCTAAGTCGTTGATTGACCATTCCTTGCGGACAGATGGGATTAATCCCGAAGGTTTGGAGAAATTGGATTGATATGGTCTTCTTGAACTGTTTTCAGGAAAATGGGAACAGCAGGACTGTTTGAAAAATTCATGTCTTGGCGTCTTTGTGGCTACTTAAACGAGGTTCTTTGGCTCCTGGAGCAGTTTAGCGATTCGGGCGAGAAATTTCGCGGCGTAGGCATCAGCGACAGACCCGAATACGATAGATGCTGCCGGCCAAAAACCGCAGGAGAATTTAGAATTGAGAATTAAGAATTAACAGGCTGCCCCCTAAATTACATGTTCTAAATTCTGCATTCAAGATTCTTAATTTAGTTTTTTATTATCCAACAGTCCACGCTCTCGCATCCAGGCGGCACAGCAAACGGGCCAGCCTGATGCGGCGCTATCCTTTTTGCCGAGGCCAAAGCCGTGGCCGCCCCTCTGGTAAATGTGCATCTCAGCCGGAACCTTCGCCTTCCGCAGGGCAAGATAGAAGTAGATACTGTTCTCCGGCGGCACCCCGTTATCATCATCGGCATGCACTAAAAACGTAGGCGGAGTTTCGGGCGTAACCTGTTTTTCGTTAGACAAACTCTCCAGCGTATTTTTGTCGGGGTTGTCACCCAACAGATTCTGCCGTGAGCCGGTGTGGACATACCATTCGGTAAACGATATGACCGGATAAATCAGTATCATAAAATCAGGCCGGCAACTAACCCGCTCGATGGAGTCCTGCGCATCAGCCTGGCCTTTATCAAAATGCGTCCCTGCGGTTGACGCCAGGTGCCCGCCTGCAGAAAAACCGAGGATGCCAATCCGATTGGGGTCAATGTTCCACTCGTTAGCACGACTGCGGACCGTTCTGATTGCCCGCTGGGCATCTTGTAACGGCACCGGATGGCCGTAACCGGCACCGCTGTTGCGATGACGGTACTTTAGAATAAAGCCGGCTACACCGAGCGAATTCAGCCACTGTGCAATTTGATGTCCCTCATGGTCCATAGCCAGGAACCCATAACCGCCGCCGGGACATATCACTACAGCAGCGCCAGTAGCTTTTTCCTTCGGCGGCAGGTAAATCGTCAGCGTTGGTTTATCCCCCTCCTCGCTACCTTTAGCACCTGGAGCCCCATCAGGCCAGAGTAGTTCCTCCTTTTTTGGGGACGCCGCGTTTTCTACCGCGGCCATCGCAGCTAAACTCATTGCAGCGATAAAACAAAGGAAAACTATCCTGAAATACCGATTCATGTTTCTCTCCTTTCCCGGCCCATATCGGCCTTTCCATTAAGTCAACACTCCGGGGTTTTGTAATTGCTCAACAATAAACTTTAGAAACTTCGCTGCATAAAACTCATTTATAACCCTCCCATCCACTGCTAATGTCAGACTCGTTAGCTTCCGCACCACCATACTGCCGTTTTGAAGCACAACGGCTCTATTCACATTTCCCACCGCTAAAATAGTACTTGCCTGCGGCGGCACGATGCCAAAAAAGTAATCGACTCCGTACACACCAAGATTACTTAGGGCTATTGTTTCGCCTTCCATATCCGTAAGTGTCAATTTGTTGCTGCGCGCCTTTTCGGTAAGCAGTTTATCCTGCTCGGCTATCTCAGCTAAGGTTTTTCTGTCTGCATCCTTTATCACCGGAACCACAAGACCCTGCGGACTATGTACCGCAAAGCCCACATTAATCGCCTCCGCAACTTTTATACTCTCGCCATCGAGCTTACCTGTCACAATCGGATATTTCTTCACAGCCATCGCCAACGCACGGATAAAAAAAGTATTACTTGTTATTTTCACGCCCGATGATTTGCTTAGTTTGCCGCGAAGGGACATCAGTTCGGTAATGTCAGCTTTTGACTCGATGTAAAAGCAGGGCTTGGTCAGCTTGGATTTTAACATCCTCTCGCCGATTAGCCTCTGGATTCTGGTCAGCGGTACTCTCATGTTCGTCGCTCATTAATTGTGACCCGGGTCGCGTGCCCGGGGCACGAACGATTAGTCACGACTTTACTGAGAAAAGAATTCGATTTTGATTATTCGACTTTTAACACCGAAAGAAAGACCGGCAGCACCAGAACTGCCAGCGGCAACTGGACTGTCAAACCGCTGATAATGGCAATAGCCAGCGGCTGCTGCATGGCGGAGCCCTGGCCTATGCCCAGCGCTAAAGACATCAAAGCAAAAATCGCGGCCAGGGTAGTCATTGCAATCGGCCGCATACGGTTAATTCCGGCCTGAATGAGTCGCAGATGTCTATCGGACTGTTTATACAGTTCGCGGAATTCGGAGAAATAGAAGATGCCCACTTCAGTAACTATGCCTACCACCATTGTCATTCCCATCATTGAAGTAATATTGAGTTCAGCGCCGGTAATCCACAGTCCCACGAACACGGCGAAAACAGTCAGCAGGGTAGTTACCAACATAGCCACAGTGCTGCAGCGACAAAAACATCTGCGACTTATCCCTAACGGCACGTATCCGCCGGGTGATCGTGTTGTCCGAGAGCGCATGACAGCATCCAAGCGACCGTGGACGTGTCCCGCCAGGTAATCAATGCACTCAGTTGAGCTTGTTTGTTATCCCTTTGGGCTATTAATAGTTCACCGTATCCGATTTGACCGGCGGCGAAGAGCTCAAACGCCGCTTGTTCGTTCTTTTGAGCCAATTCGGTTATTGATTTTGTATATTGATACCACTGAATCGCTAAAGCACGATATCGTTCCCACGCTTGTGAAACCACGGCAACGACGGTTCGACGCGCCTTCTCTTCCTCAGCCTGGACGGTCCTCAGTCCTGCTTCCGCTCTATGGATAGCTCCACGATGCCAGTTGAACAGAGGAATTGGGACTTCCAACGAAAAGGCACTGCCCAATCCTTCCGGCGCGTCCTTAGGTCCAATGGAGACTGTGGTGTCCGTCAGAGGAAGCGCAAGTCGGTATTCCATTTGCAATTGATTTTCCGCTGCTTTGACGGCAGCTCTTTTTTCTCCCCAGCCGGGATCGGCTTGCAGGGCATTTTCCATCAGGCTGTCCGGTAAGGTCTCATTCAGTGTGGCATCTTTCATGAATTGGGTATAAGTGTCTCCGCAATCCACCACATTGGGAAATAATGGTTGATCAGCACCCAGGGCGAACGCAAAAACAAGTTGGTCCAAACGGAGCTGGCTCCGGGCTTCCGAAAGGTCTCTTTCCGCCTGTAATTGCTCAGCCCGTACCCGTTCCACCTCATAATCGGAAGCCATTTTTAATTCTCTTTTTTTCTGAACCAGGCGCATCGATTCGCCGGCGAGTTTTAGAAGATGCTCCACAATCTTTTCTTTCCGTTGATCGGCCACAAGGCCAAAATACGCTGAAGCCACCTCAATCGTCAATTGTCGTTGTTCTGAACGTATTTTTCCCGTTTCAACCTGACGGTTTGCTTTGGCCGCAGCAATCTTTTGGGCCCGCGGCCACCAGAAAAATATGGGATAGGATATGCCGTATGTCAGGCTTGCAATGTTTCTGCCTGTGTCATCGCGTAATCCTACATCGTCCCATGAAGGGCTGAAGGAAGGATTGGGCAATGCTTTCGCGCTTATCAGTTCCGCATGGGCCATATCGAACCGGGCTTTCCATTGAACAACTTGTATATCGTTCTGCCACGCCAACTGCAGGCACTGTTCAAGCGTCAACGGTTGAGCCAGCGTCGAAGCGTCCAGCGGTTTCCATTTGGGAGCCGGCGGTGTGGCACAACCCGATAACCACACGCTTGCGGAGCCGAGAAATATTGACAACAAAGTGTTAATAAACCATCGGATTTTCATGTTCCGTTTCGCCCTTGAATCAAAGGACGTCCCCCTCCGAGTCACCCAACAGCACATGAGCGGTTGGAATCACAATTAAGGTAAAAATGGTTGAGACGGAAAGTCCGCCAATGACAGCAATCGCCAGAGGACGCTGAAGCTCGGCGCCCGAGCCGATGTTCAGGGCCAATGGAAACAACGCTATAATCGTGGTTAGAGAAGTCATAAAAATAGGCCTTAATCTGGTCCGACCGGCCACAGCCAGGGCTTCGGCAATGGTCCCAATTCCTCCCGCTCGCAATTGATGAGTATATTCTATCAGGATAATCCCGTTCTTTACCACCAGTCCTATCAGCATGATCAGCCCCATAAAGGCTGAGATATTCAATTCGGTATGTGTCAGTCGAAGTGCCAGCAATGCACCAATTTGCGAAAAGGGCATAGTCAGAAAGATAATCAACGGCAGACGATACGAGCGAAACTGAATAACCAGAAGAAGGAAAACCAATCCGATGGCGAGAGTCAGCACCAACAACAAATTGCGAAAAGCTCTTCTCTGACTTTCTACTTGCCCTCCCAGTTCCAATCGAACCCCGGAAGGCAGAGGAATCGATGCAAGCCTTGCTCGCAAATCGTTTGCCGTGCCGCCGAGATCGCGTCCGCTGATATTTGCCGTCACCGACACTAACGGCTGTTGATTTTCACGGGCCAGTTCGTTGACATTGATTTTTTCCTCCATGCGGCAGATGGAAGCCGCAGGAATAACATGCCCTGTTCCATTGGCGATAGGCACTTGAGCCAGCCAGGTGGGGTCTCGCCGGATTGTATCGGAATAACGGACAACGACCGGCTCCAGGTAATTGGACCTCCGCAGTTTTGTCGCCTCTTCGCCCAGCAGGGCGATTCGCAACTGTTCTCCTGCATCCGCGATGGTCAAGCCTTCCCGGCTGACAGCATCCCCGTCCAGTTGATATGTAATCTCCGGGCTGCCGTAAGATACACCACTGGTAATATCCACCACCCCCGGAACAAGTTCCATTTGTTTGACCACACCATCGGCAAAATCCTGAATGACCCGATAATCATTCCCGAAGATTTTTACTTCCAGCGGCGAAACATTCCCTGCCATATCTTTCAGCGTATCCTGCATTATCTGAACAAAACTCACTTCGATTTGCGGAATCTCATGGGCTATTTGCTCACGTACCTCGTTAATTACGTCGTCGGTCGACCGGTCACGCTTGCATCGGGATTTTAAAGATATCAGAAAATCTCCCGTATTTTGTTCTGTAACAAAAAATCCCAGTTCCATACCGGTACGGCGCGAGTAGGTTTTTATTTCCGGAATTTGGGAAAGAATCAATTCTATCCGATGGCAATTTTAATCGGTTTCGGATAGTGAAGTCCCCACCGGCATTAAATAATCCAGAACGAAACCTCCTTCATCCATAGAGGGAAGAAAACCCGTCGATTGCCGAGCAGCGACAGCGATACCGACAACAGCGATCCCAAATATCAAGGAAGCCGTTTTCCGGGGATGTTGGAGTACCCAGCGAATGCTTTTTTCATAATGTCCGGCAATGAATTCCATCCATCGGCGAGTGGCACTTTCTCCCGGACGGGGTCCGATTTTCCCGGCAGAAATGATTGGAGTTAGCGTAAGCGACAGTACCATTGAAACCAGAATCCCCAACGTCAGCGATATTGCCATTGCCTTAAAGAACTGCCCCACGATTCCTTCAAGCAATACCAGAGGGATAAACACCACTACTATCGTTAGGGAAGAGCCGACCACGGCCCCTACGATTTCCCGCGTGGCATCTATGACCGATTGCCTTCGGTTCACAGCGGTTTTCGATCGTCGTGCAATATTTTCTACCACCACGATAGCGTCATCGATGATAATGCCGACCGCTACTGCAATCCCGCCCAACGACATCAAATTCAGCGACTGACCGAGAGCCCACATAATCGCAAAAGTTCCAAGAACGGAGATGGGAATCGAAATCCCAGCGATGAATGTGAACCGCCAGGAGCCGAGAAATATCCATAAGACGATAATCGCCAATATCATGCCCAGAATTATTGCGTCCCTCACGCCGCCGAGGGATTCGCGCACAAGTTCAGCCTGATTATAGACTGGCGTAATTGATACCCCGGGCGGAAGTTTTGGAATGATTTCCCGAATGGTTTCGGAAACATTGTCGGACAAAGCAGTTATCTTTCCTTCAAAGCGCATAAACAATGAGACGACCACGGCATCCTGCCCGTTGCCGGTTACAACTGCCGTCTTATCGGCCAAACCGATGTAAACGTGGGCCACGTCCCGCAAATGAATCGTCTTTCCCGACCGCGTGGCGATGGGCAATGCAGCGATCTCCCCCGTACTGCGCAGTTCGTGCGAGGCCAATACTTGAAATTGTTTGTAATCTCTTTCAAGTCTTCCCACCGCATTCACTTGATTCGATTCCTGAATGATTTTTATCAAATCGAGAAGAGAAAGATGGGTTTCGGTCAATCGGAGCGGGTCGGGTTCCACAACAATCTGACGGATTTCTGCGCTCTGAACTGTGACGAGGAACACATCAGGCAAGCGGGATAACCGGGGTTTGAGATCATTCTTGACCCATTGGTCGAGGTCGGCTCCGTCCCGAATCAAGCCGCTTGCTTTGGCAGGATCGAGACTGACATTGAAAGAGATGACGGGAAAAACCGACGGAGTTTGTTGTTCGATGGTTGTACTAATTCCGGTAGGCAATTCCGGTAACAAGGAGGCGATTCGTGCGCGTGTCTGGGAGAGGGCCTCTCGCATATCTGTTTTGGGAGAAAAATCAAGGGACATCTCGCAGCCGCCGCAGATGGTTCTCGATCGCACTCGCACCAGACCAGGAACCGCGTTGACCGCTTCTTCCATCGGCCGCGTCACCCCGATCATCATATTTTCGACGGAATCTTCCCCTCGCTCCGCAATTACCACAATTCGAGGAAACGCCACGTCAGGATATATGCCGGACGGCAATGTGAAAATCGACCCGATCCCCCATGCGCAAAGGCCGACAATCATAACTACTATGGCTTTGGCGTGGCGCAGCGCAAAACCCGCAACCCCCGACAGATAGAAATCATCATGAGTCTTCATTTCGACGGCTCCTCAACAACATGAGCGCCGTCGGGCAAATTGTAGTTCCCATCCGCAATCACTTTGGCCCCCGCAACAAGCCCTTTAGCCGAAACCACTGCCCGGCTGGCCGTCCGTGCCAGAATTTGTATCGGAACGGCATGAGCAATTTGCTTATCATTCACTATAAATAAACTCGCCTTGTCGTCTTCGACCACAATCGAAGAGATTGGAACGACAATTCCTTTTACATTTGATTGGGTTGTAATCTCCGCAAAAACCGTTTCCCCAATTCGAGCAGGTCCCGATTGGTTGGGATCCAATTGCGCTTCAACCGGCACTAATCCGGTTTCACCGTCCAGTTCAGCCCCGATGGAAACCACCCGACCCGAAAGCGGCTCTTTGGAAGTGACGGACTGGACGATAACGGAAGCCCCCAGTTGTATGTCGTCCATATCCGCAGGACAGAGCCAGAACCGTAGAACCACCGTACGCTCGCCTATCACTTGCGTAAGAACGGTTTTGTCGTCCACGGCACCGCCGACATGCACTTTAAGACCGGAAATCCGTCCCGATTGCGGTGCACGGATTTCCACCGCCTTACAATCCAATTCCGCCGCTGCTAACTCCGCCTTAGATTGCTCAACAGACGCTTCCAGTTGAGCGAATTCCATCCCCCGGCAGAAGGTTCGGAAAATATCGGCCTTTTCTTTTGCCGCTTTCGCTCTCCGTTCCGCTTCTTCCAATGCCTTTTCGGCATCGAACGCAGCTTTTTCCGATGCCAAATGGTCCGCCAAAAGCGTTTTTTGCCGCTCAGATTCCAAATGAGCCTGCTCGGCGGTCACTTCGGCCTGTTTGGCGGCGAGGTCCAGGTCGGACTGTTCTGTATCCAACCCTCCATGAGTGGCCTTTTGCAGGCTGGATTCGACTAAACGCAACCCCGCTTTCGCCCTGGCAAGAGCGTTTTCCAATTTACGGGGATCCAGGCGAATAATTACGGTTCCCGCTTCGACCGTTTGCCCTTCGCGAACTTCCACCTTTGAAACGATTCCGGGAATCAGTGAAACCACCAGAGTGGGTGATTGCATTCGGGGTACAAAAACGCCGACGGCTTTTACTGTAACAGGTATTTCGCCGGTTTCGATTGTTACCGTTTTGACCCGAACATTCATGCCGCTGGGCGATATTTCCTTTGTCTCTTCTTCCCCACCACCCCTGTTTAACCACGAGGGGAAAAGAACAACAAGCACGAAAAGCACGAGAGTAATGGATATCGCCGGGATGAATTTTCGACGAAGTATGGAGATAGGAATACCCATGGTTACAACCTTTGGTTATACTCATTCCCGACCGAAAATCAGCTTCATACGGATTAAAGAACCATACAAAAAAGACCGTTTAGATTGTAATCTGAGGTACTCCCATTTGTCCATATCAAATTTGGCTTTCCAAATGTAATCGGATGCTCGAAGAGAATCAACATAAGCTGCTGGCGCCGCCAGTTCGCTTATATCACCGGCATTGAGACGTTTTTGGGCACGCTTGGCCATATTAGTTCGTAGTTGAGCTTATGCGATGCTGTGTTGGTCTCGAATGGCTCTCAGCGAGGGATTGGCCAGTACCGCCAGCACTGCGGCTTCATCCGGCGATAAGCCGTCACGCTCATCAAATTTCAGAGGTTTGACGATGGGGTGCTTGATATTCTGTGCCTGCACTCGCAGGGTTTGTATCGGTATAGACTTAATCGCCGCGTTCACGGCTGCCGCATCAAGCGGCTTGGGACGGCTGGTCTCACAGCCACTTATGAATACCACTACAATGGCACACAGACACGACAATGTTGCATATTTTGACAAATCGCGACTCCTTTTCCAAGTGTATTATATTATAGTTACTGCTTAACTTACAGACAATTACCTCTGCCTGTTCCTGTGACCGTCCCAATTTATCCTCGAGAAATAGGGGTTTAACATTTTTCTCTTTTCGGGCACTATGCAACCAAACCGAAAATGAGAATATGGTGAGAGAAAACGGTACCGGCGTCTTGCGTAAGTTCTTTTAGCGGAAGAATTTGTGCTAATGGGCGATACAGGGCTCGAACCTGTGACCTCACGGGTGTGATCCGTGCGCTCTATCCAACTGAGCTAATCGCCCGCAACCGCCTACATTAGAATCATTAATCCTAATACTTGTCAAGCCTTACCATCATAAAATAGGGAAACTATGGTACATCATCCCCTTAGGGAAAATTTATCGCAGGTTTATAATCCAGGCCGGACCACCCTGACAAACTTATAGGACCGCCTCACCGGAGCCGAGGAAAGACCCTGGCATATTCTCCTTAGCCCCTTATAGCATCTATCGGTCATACTCCCATCCTCACAGGGTATAAGAGTTTCCTACTCATCCCAAAAAGTAAGTTGGTTCTAAGAGACGGGGGAGTTCCGTAAAAACAGCTAAACCCAAAGAGCGGGAAAGTCGATTCTTTCTCAGTACTATCTTTCCAATAGAAACAGGAAATTTTTCTTTGACAACGCTTTTTATAACTTGATAATGAATGCTGAAAGGTTTTGTTATCGGATGTAAAAGTTGAAGCCAAAGAATTGGTTCCTGAAGGTGTGGTCTGTGGGACAGCCTGAGGATTCTGATGGCGAATGAAACAAATTACGATACGGTATTCGGCAAGATAGCTGTAGAGCAGGGTCTGTGCACAGACCAGGAGCTGCGCAGCTCGCTCGAGGCGTTGGAATCCCGCCTTAAAATCAGTCGCGTATCGCTTAAAGACCTTATGGTCGAGCTTGGGTACATCACGCAGAACCAGGCCGAAAGATTAAAGAAAGGCATAAAAGAAAGTAAGACCGCTGACCACCAGATTTCCGGCTATAAAATACTTGGCAGACTCGGCGCCGGTGCGATGGCGGTAGTCTATAAGGCCAGGCAATTAAGTCTAAACCGGATAGTTGCAATAAAGGTTTTGCCGAAACGATTCACCGAAAATCCCGAATACGTGGAGCGGTTCTATAAAGAAGGCCAGGCCGCCGGTAAGCTCAATCACCCCAACATCGTCCAGGCCATCGATGTCGGAGAAGCAGGGGGGTACCACTACTTTGTAATGGAATATGTGGAGGGTAAGACCATAGCGGATGACTTATCCGCGGGGAAGGTCTTTGATGAACGGGAGGCACTGGAGATAATCATTCAGGTTACCCATGCCCTTGCTCACGCACACGCTCGCGGCCTTATTCATCGTGATGTCAAGCCCAAAAACATAATGATAGGTAAAGATGGCGCAGTTAAACTTGCCGATATGGGTCTGGCTCGTGAAACAACGGATATCGAGGCGGCGCAAACCGAGGCAGGCAAGGCCTACGGAACCCCATACTACATCTCACCTGAGCAGATTCGGGGCAAGGTTGACATCGATGGCAGGGCCGATATTTACGGCCTCGGTGCGACCTTCTATCACATGGTAACCGGCCGCGTGCCGTTTATGGCTGAGGATTCTGTCGAGGTTATGAGGAAGCACCTGAAAGAGCCGCTGGTTCCGCCCGACCATATAAATACAACGCTATCGGCAGGAGTATCTGAGGTCATCGAAATTATGATGGCCAAGCGCAGAGAAAACCGCTACAAAAATGTTGAAGAGCTGCTGATGGACCTGGAAGCTCTTCGTAATGGCCAGCCGCCTCTCCAGGCCCACAAAAGATTTGATGTCTCTATGCTCGAGCAGCTTGGTAAGGGCGATACCGTCGAAGTCAAAGAAGAAGTTTACACAGAAGACACCCTTGCTCGCTACAAGCTTGCGATATTGATTTTAAGTACGGTATCGGCAATAGCTGGTTTGATTATTATTCTCCTGTTGCTATTTTAACCGCCCGCCAAAGATATTGTCGATTTTCGATTTTCGATTTACGATTGACAATCGGCAATCGTAAATATGTGGAGTCACGCTTCACGCGGTTTGGCGTGGGCTGCGACGATTTGCTGCTGGATATTGGGCGGCACGATTTCATAATGACTCAGCGTCATCGAATAGCTGCCGCGTCCGCCGGTAACGCTTTTCAACTGGCTATTGTATTGTGTAACCTCCGCCAGCGGCACCTGTGCCTTGATAATGATAAAATTGCCTGTCAGCATTTCCTGCCCGAGCACCCTTCCGCGTTTACCTGCCAGGTCGCCGGCGATATTCCCAACATTTTCGCCGGGGACCATGATTTCCATATTCACTATCGGCTCAAGCAGCACCGGCTTTGCCTTTTGAACAGCGTCAGCAAAAGCACCCTTGCCCGCTGTGCGAAATGCAACTTCCTTGGAATCAACGGGATGGCTTTTGCCGTCATAGATAGACACTTTTATATCCTGCATCGGAAAGCCCGCAATGGCACCGCTTTGCATTATATCGTTAACACCCTTGAAAACAGCCGGCTCAAACTGGCCCGGAATTGAGGCACCGAAAATGTCCCAGCTAAACTGTAGCGCCGGGTCGGAATTGCGCTCGGCCGGCTCTACTCGCAGATAAACCTCGCCGAATTGTCCTGCTCCGCCGGTCTGCTTCTTATGTCGATAATGCCCCTCGGCTTTGGCGGTAATCGTCTCACGGTAAGGAATCTTCGGTTCCTTTGAAATTACCGATAGCTTGGAGCGGTTTTGCATTTTCTCGAGCGTTATTCGCAAATGCAAATCGCCGAGGCCGCTGATGACTAATTCCTTTGTTTGTTGCTCTCGTCTGACCTTGAAGCACGGGTCTTCATCGCAGAGTTTCTCAAGTGCAGCGCTGATTTTCTGCTCGTCTCCTCTTGCAGCCGGCTCGATGGCTAAAGAAAACATCGGTTCAGGTACTGCCGGCACGTCAAACCTTCCCGTCACCTTACCGTCATGCACAAGGTCGCCGATTTTAAGCTCTTCCATTTTAGCCAGAGTTATAATGTCACCGGCTATGCCCTCATCGATTTCTTTGTTTTCGCCGCCCTGCGCTTTTAAGATATGGCCTGGCCGAATGCCTTTTTTCTCTTCGTTGCGCAGCAGGTTAATATCTGACTTGATTGTCCCGCTGAAGATGCGGATGGTAGTATATTTCATATTCGACCGCGGGTCAAACCCGACACGGAACACTAATCCCGCTAAGGGACCGGCCGGGTCGGCCTTCAGTTCCGTCACGCTGTCCTTATCTTTGAGCAGAACGGCTTTTGCCTCCAGAGGCGAAGGTGTATATTTTACGATGATATCCAGAATTTCGGTTATCCCGATTTCTTTACGGGCATCGGTGAAAACTATCGGGATGAGTGTTCCGCTTTTGAGCGCCTCTACGAACACAGAAACTATTTTTTCGGACGAGATTTCTTCGCCTCCGAGGTAGCTTTCCATAAGCTGGTCGTCCGCCTCGATGACACTTTCTATCAGCTCTGTGTGGGCTTTACCTACATCCATTAGCGGCGAACTGCCGGTTTTATTTTCAATACAGTCGATAACAGATGCTCTGTCCGCAGCGGGTAGATTGGCATACCGGCAGTGCGAGCCAAAAGTATCCTTGATACCTTTTATCAGGTCGGCGAACGCGACATTTTCAGCATCCATCTTATTTATGACGATGACCCGCGGTTTGCCGGCCTTTGCAGCTAATTCGAACAGTTTACGGGTATTGGTTTCTATGCCTGCTGCTGCGCTGATGACGATTAGCGATGTTTCGGCTGCCGGTATCGCTTTTATAGCCGAACCCATAAAATCAGGGGAACCGGGCGTATCAATGATATTTATCAGCTTATTACCGTAGTTGGTATAGACCACACTCGATTTTATTGAATGTTGATGCTCTTTTTCTTCATCGTAGTAGTCGCAAATACTTGTTTGCTCATCAACGCTTCCAAGCCGGCTCGTTGCGCCGGTCTTGTGCAGAATTGCCTCGGCTAAAGAGGTCTTGCCGCTTCCGCCGTGCCCTAAAAGGACAACATTACGAATGTCATTGGTACCAACCACTTATCAATCTCCAAAAAGGTTATTTCTGACGTTTAGATAACTTCGAAGTGCTTATATATACAACAATACACACATAAAGAGCAAGGAATTTTTTGTCTTTTGAATATGTGGGTGCGGGGCATAGCTGAAAAACAACGCTTTTTTCTTGACAGCAGCTTGGTAAACAATATAATTGTATTAGCTTTTGTGGATAAGGCCACAAAGGAGGAGATTATGCAGGCTGTTATACAACCATTCTGCCTGATTTTTCAAGATAATATCGGTACGCATAGTGTGCGCCGTTGAAATCACGGAAATATGAACAATTTTTAGAAAGGGTAAAAAAATGAAAACTGCAAAAATCTTAACAATTCTGGTTATGTTCTCAGCGATGATGGTCTTTATGGCCACTGTCGCCGAGGCGGCGCCAATGGGAACGGCGTTTACCTACCAGGGCCGGCTGATAGATGCCAACAATCCAGCGGACGGACTCTATGACTTTCTGTTCAGGCTTTACGACGCCAATGTCACAGGGACGCAGAAAGGAAGCACAATTAACATAGGTGAGGTGGATGTAATCGATGGCTACTTTACGGTGGATTTGGATTTTGGAAGCGCAGTGTTCGATGGCAATGACCGCTGGCTCCAGATAGGTGTGCGGGCAGGGGAATTAAAAGACCCGAACGCATATACCATATTGAGCCCAAGGCAGGAAATAACGCCGACACCTTATGCTCTACAAACCCGAGGTCTCTTTGTGGATAACGCCGGTAATGTTGGCATTGGCACGACCAGTCCCGTTGCCACTCTTGATGTTACAAATCCTGGTGGACATACAGCAATATCAGGCACAAGCCCCTGGATTGGAGTCTATGGTATTCACAATGCCTCTGGTGGAACATTTCCTGGTGTCTGGGGAGATACGAACTCATTAGCTAGTCAGGCCTCAGGTGTGAGAGGCAGGGTCACCAGCACCAGCCCGGGTTCTCTCTCGGCGGGCGTCTGGGGGATGAATGCCAGCACTGGCAGCAATGGCATCGGTGTGCGCGGCACCCACGACGGCAGCGGCACGGGTGTCTATGGCAGCTCCCTGACGGGCACCGGCGTTTACGGCATAGCCACCGGCACATCAGGGGTCAACTATGGTGTATGGGGTGAGACAGATAGCTCGAGCGGCTACGCTGGTTATTTTACCGGCGGGCAAAACTACTTTGAAGGTAATGTCGGTATCGGCACGACAAGTCCTTCTGCCAAATTGGATGTCATTGGCGATATGCGAACCATAGGTAAAATGGCCTTAGGAACAAGCATTAATAGTACAATAAAGCTGAACCTATATACTGATTCCGATATGTATGGACTTTACAGTAAAAACGCCAAAACGAGCGGCTCTAATGTGGGTGTTTACGGCTTTGCGAGCGGCGATACGACGAGCAGCAGTTTAGGGCTATACGGTGAAAGTACCAGTGCTTCCGGCATCAACTATGGTGTCTTAGGGTCTGCCACTACAGCCAGTTCCGGCACCAATTATGGGATCTATGGAAATGCTGTCAATAGCGGCACTGGTGGTGCCTATGCAGGGTATTTCGACGGCGATGTGCAAGTTACGGGCGTCCTGAATAAAGATTATGACTTACAGATTGCCAAGGATGCCGTTGCTGAAGTGGCTATCGGGGCAAACATCAATAGTGAAAGAAAGCTGTTTGTATATACCAATTCCGATACATATGGGCTTTACTGTCAAAACGCCAGAACGAGCGGAACCAACTATGGTGTTTACGCCACAAGTCATAGTTATAATGGGAGAAACTATGCCCTCTTTGGTATTGCTTTGGCGGAAAGTTCAGGCGACAATTATGGTATTTATGCAGAGGCTTCCAATGATGGTACCGGCAGTGCATGGGCGGGGTATTTTTATGGAAAAGTGTATGTGACCGACAACGTCTCAGCGTTGTCGTTCACCGACCGCACACCTTATCCGAAGGACTTAGCGACGGCGTATGCGGCGGTGATGAGTATGGAACCGCTGCCTGCCGATCAATACGATGAAAACAACAAGGAAAATCAGCTCAACCACTCGAAACTTAGCAGTTTCATTCGCAGTGAGGACGGTAACCGGGATTTGTCGGCAACCGTATCCTGCCTTAACGAAGTGGTAAAAGACCTGGTCAAAAAAGTCGAATCGCAGCAGCATATAATTGAATTACAAAATAAACAGATTCAGCAAATGAGTGAATTGCTGCAAACAAATTACAGCTTAAAATCATTGGCAAGATAGGAGTAGTAAAATGAAAACAAGAGCTATTTGTGTGTTTATTATGCTGGCATCTTTAGCAGCAACAGCAAACTCAGATTATAAGATTGCATGGTATACGATAGACGGCGGCGGAGGGACAAGCAGCGGTGGACAATATAAACTTACCGGCACAATCGGTCAGCCGGATGCGGCTTATTCAGCCAGTGGCAATTATGAGCTGCTTGGCGGCTTCTGGCCAGGCGGACCATTATGTATAGTCGAGTTCGCCGACTTTGCACGATTCGCCGGACAGTGGCTTTATAGCGGAACCAGCTTGGCCGGCGACTTAGATGGCGACGGCGATGTTGACATAAAGGACTTGAAGCAGTTTGCCGATTACTGGCTGTCTTGCTGTCCCTACAATTGGCCGCTGAGATAAGGAAAAACCCGCCACAGTTTTGAATTTTTAGTTTTAAGTTTTGAGTTTGGTTTCGATAGAGAACTATTGCCTTAAGTAATTATTGAGGCGGTTGTATATGGTTTTGTAGGCAGGTAGCAGCGTCGGCGTGATTTTGCAATCCTTGCAGGACCAGTGAAATAGGATTTTCTGCTCCTCGCTCAGCAGATTGTTCGGTGCGTATGGTTGACGGATATACTGCTCCACACAGCAGGGGGGGTAACCGAATAGAAAGCCTTCAAATCGCTGAGTTTGAGCGGATTTATCTATCGGGGTATTTGCAAAGCGGTACTCATACAATTGAATATAGCCGGGTGACCGGCTGAAAATGGTCTCGATTACTTCCTTGCCGGTCTTGACCGTTCGCGTGATTTGTTTTGTAAGTAAGCCCGATTGTTGCAATAGCTCAAGCCCCTGGTTGTCTAAAGGTTTTTCCCATCTGCTTAGCGGCTTGATTCCCTCACAGGTAAGTATCGCCAGATATGCCAGCTCGAAGTCGATTTCTTTAAGAGCCAGGATACACTCTTTGACTTTGGATGAGCCAAAATCCAGAAATTGCTGCTCATTCATTGCTATTTATTGCATCCGCCATCATTTGGGTCGGTTGACCCCAGCCATTGGTTAGCGAATCCGGCAAAGTCTTTGAAATCAACTTTGCAGTCCTTATTTGAGTCGCCCGGAAGATATATTGTCCCCAAGTCACCACATCGCCGCGGCATTTCGAGAATTTTTGTCAAGAGGGCGATTTTAATTCTGCCATTATGAAATGGTTCGTGTGGAGGGACAAGCTGCAGACCTGAATAACTAAAAGAGCCGTGCGAGATATAGTGGCAGGCGATATCATAAATATCGATAGAAAGACCGAGCTTGGGATTTACGATTCTCCAGTAGCCCATATTGACACTCTGGCCGCATATTTCACAAAGCTCGAGACCTCTTTGGAGGAAATTTATTATCTTGTATGTTCCCTTTGGTGGAGGGTCACCGCTATTAAGGTTGTATGCTGGTAATTTATCGATGATAGCGGCGGATTGTTTTGCCAGTTCAATACCAT
>Ga0315280_10002602_pt1 | contig 29056 bp, 25 predicted proteins | sample YL17G06_40_MG_FD_203697 | JGI IMG/M metagenome (GOLD analysis project Ga0315280, IMG submission 203697) | Sediment microbial communities from Yellowstone Lake, YNP, Wyoming, USA - YL17G06_40 | ecosystem: Environmental > Aquatic > Freshwater > Lake > Sediment | place: USA: Wyoming | collected... | reverse complement strand
CCGCCGGCGGCCATGCCGATGTCCAGGTCATCGGGCTGTCCCAGGACGAGACCTCCGCCGAAGCCAAGCTCATCCACACCGAGCAGATAAAAGATATGCTGCACTCAGCCAATATGCCGCCCTTTGAGGGGAACTACAAGGTCTTTATCATTGACGGGGCCGAGCTCTTGTCGGTGGAGGCGGCCAACCGCCTGCTCAAAACCCTTGAGGAGCCGGTGGGTAAGGTAGCCTTTATACTGCTTGCGGCGAGCGACAGCCTCATGCCCACCACGGTGGTCTCGCGCTGCCAGCGCCTGGAGCTAACGCCGCTAGACATCACCGAACTGGCGGCGGCGCTGGTGGACAGGGGCATGACACCGGAGCGGGCCAGGCTGCTGGCTGGGCTCTCGCACGGCTGCCCGGGCTGGGCTCTCCTGGCCGGTAAAGATGATGGTCTACTTAAAGAGCGTAACGAGGCGCTGGACAGGCTGCTTCGTGTTATCCAGGCCGACGGCGAGGAGCGCTTCGCCTACGCCGCCCAGCTGGCGGCCCAGTTTGGGCAGAGCCGAAGCTCGGTACACAGGGTGCTGGACATGTGGCTTGACTACTGGCGCGACCTGATGCTGGTCAAGCTCGGCTGCCGCGACATTGTGACCAACATTGACCGCCGGGACACCCTGGCCGATATGGCCCATGGCTATAGCCTGGAGCAGCTAAGGGCCTTTATGAAGGGTATACGTGCTGCGGGGGAACAGCTCCGCCAGAACGCCAACCCGCGGCTCACCCTTGAGGTATTGATGCTAGATATTCCGGAAAAGGAAGGAGGGGAGGATACAAGACAGCTATCCGCCAAGTATGGCTGATATTGTGGGTATAAGGTTTAAAAAGGCAGGTAAAATCTACTACTTTGACAGCGCCGGCATTGAGCTTAAGGCCGGCGACCATGTTGTCGTCAAGACCAGCCGGGGCATGGACCTGGGACAGGTGATTATCACCCCCGCCCAGGTGCTGGCCAGCGAGATAAAGGAGGCGCTAAGCCCGGTGCTGCGCAAGGCCGAGCCTGAGGACATAAGACGGGCCGAGGAGCTTGAGGCCAAGGCCGAGGAGGCCATGGTGGAGTGCGCCCGGATGATTGCCGAGCTCCAGCTACCCATGAAGTTGCTCTGGGCCGAGTATAACCTTGAAGGCAACCGCCTGACATTTCTCTTCAGCGCCGAAGAAAGGGTGGACTTCCGCGAGCTGGTGCGGCGGCTATCCGGCCGTTTCCGGGTAAGGGTGGAGCTGCGGCAGGTAGGCTCCCGGGACGAGGCCAAGCTGGTCGGCGGCTTCGGGCGCTGCGGCCGCCCCCTGTGCTGCATGAGCTTCCTGACCGAGTTTACCCCCGTCTCCATCAAGATGGCCAAGGAGCAGGAAATGCCACTCAACCCGATGAAGATTTCGGGGGCCTGCGGCCGGTTGATGTGCTGCCTGGCCTATGAGGGCGAGCAGTACCGCCTCATGAAGGAGAAGATGCCCAAGAAGGGCCAGCGCGTGTCCACCCGAATGGGCGAAGCCACGGTAACCGGCACCAACCCGCTAAAGGAAACGGTTATCGTCCAGCTGGACAACGAGGCGAGCCTGGAACTGCCCCGCAGCGAGGTCTCCTACTGAGCCTTCACTGCGGCAGGTACTTCTGCCACTCGCCGCGGGCCTCAAGATGGGGGTAGGGAATACTGAAAAGGGGGCTGCTACTCGGCGGCCCCGGCGGGCGGATGAGCTTCATGCTGGCCTCATGGGGCGTCCGGCCTGCCTTGCGGCGGTTGCAGGCAACACAGGCACTGACCACATTTTCCCAGGTGTGCTGACCACCGCGATAGCGCGGGATAACGTGGTCTAAGGTAAGGTGGCGGGTCTGCTGGCTGCAGTACTGGCAGGTATAGCGGTCGCGGTTAAAAATCTCGTAGCGGGTCATCTTTCTGGCCCGGCGGGGACGCCTCACCATACGGGCCAGCCGTATGACCGAGGGCAAGGGGACGGCCTGAGCAATGGAGTGAATAAAGCCGACGCCGTTCTCCAGCATCTCGGCCTTGCCCTGGAAGATAAGCACCAAAGCCCGGCGGGCGCGGCATACCGCCAGCGGCTCGTAGCTCTGGTTCAAGACCAGCACCGGATAATTTATCATTTCTGAATCTTCCCCAACACAAAGCTACCCCCATTTTACTGAAAAACCCCTGTGTTTTACAACCCACCCCCTTTGCCCCCTCCCTGCCATTCAAAAAACGAACCTACCACGAAAAGAGCCGGCATGGTATAATGGGCCAGAAAACGCCGCCCTGGCGTTATCAGATAGAACTGAAATCCAGAGGCCACCCGTCTTTTAGCCTGAAATAAGAGGCAAAAAAATGGTGCTATTAAGCGAGCCTGAGGCCAAGAAATTGCTCCGCAAGGCGGGCATTGCCGTCAATGACGGCGTGCTGACTAATTCTCGCGAGGAGGCGGTGGCCGCCGCTGAGAAAATGGGCCTCCCGGCGGTGCTCAAAATAGCCTCCCCGGATATTGCCCACAAGAGCGATTGGGGCGGGGTAAGGCTGGACTTAAAGACGGCTGCGCAGGTCGGCAGGGCCTATGATAATATCCTGAAGGCGGCCCACCAGCACCATCCCAAGGCACGTATTGATGGCGTCTCGGTGCAGAAGATGGCCCGCCCCGGGGTGGAGGTAATTATCGGCATGTATCAGGATGCGCAGTTCGGGCCGGTGCTGATATTCGGGCTGGGGGGGATATGGGTGGAGGCGCTCAAGGATGTCGCCTTCCGGGTTATCCCCATCTCCCGGCGCGACGCTGCCAAGATGCTTCGCGAGATAAAGGGTCATGCCCTCCTGGATAGCTTCAGAGGGCAGGGGCCGGTGGACATCGCCAGCCTAGAAGAGATGCTCCTCAAGGTCTCGGAGTTTGTCGAGGCAAACCCCCAGATACAGGAGCTTGACCTGAACCCCGTCCTAGCCTATAGCCACGGCGCCCTGGCGGTGGATGCCAGAATTGTCCTCAAGGCAAGGGCCGCCATCTTAGGCCGTGGCGGCCTTTGCTAACAAAGCCGCCCTTTATATATAATACCCAGAGAAACATAGAGAGGAGTGCGCCCGGAAATTGAACGTAGCTGAGATATTGGCCAGGAATGCGCGCCTGTACCCCGATGACAGCGCCCTTGTTGAAGTCGTGCCGAGTAATAACCTTAGAAAGGCCGCCACCTGGCGCGAGTTTGATGAGCAGGCCAACCGGATAGCTAACACCCTGATGTCCCTAGGCATCGGGCGGGGGGACAAGGTCATCCACTGGATGATGAACTCCATCAACTGGCTTGAGGTCTACTTCGGCATCCTCAGGACCGGGGCCTGGGTCGTCCCACTGAATTTCCGGTTTACCCGAAAAGACCTCCAGTACTGCGCCGATGTCGCCGAGGCCAAGGCCATCGTCTTCGGCGATGAATTCACCGAAAGGGTAGAGGCCGCCCGCAGCGAGCTGCCCACCATCAAGGACTACATCCTTGTTGGAGCTAACCCCCCCAAGGATACCCTGAGCCTGGCCGAACTGACCCGCCGGGCCTCCGCCAAGGAGGTTGACGTGGAGCTTAGGGACGCCGATGAGGCGACGCTCTACTTCACCTCGGGCACCACCGGTCAGCCCAAGCCCATCCTGATTACCCATGCCAATGTGGGCAGCGCCTGCATCACCGAGAACTTCAGACAGCGCGCCACCCACAGCGATAACATGCTGATTATCCCGCCCCTCTACCACGTGGGCGGCATGATGCATTGGCTGGGGGTATTCATCGTCGGCGGGTGCGGCACCATCATGGCTGAGTTCAGCCCCAAGAACCTCTTCCAGACCGTCCACAATGAGAAAACGACTACCTGCTTCATACTGTTACCGTGGCTGCTGGATACCCTCGCGGCGCTGGAAAAAGGGGAGCTCAAAATCACCGACCATAACCTGTCTTCCATGCGCATGTGGTACAGTGGCGCCCAGCCGATACCCCTCAGCGTTATCCACCAGTGGCAGAAATACTTCCCCGGGGTGCTTTTCCATGCCTGCTACGGGCTTACCGAGTCCAGTGGCCCCGGCTGCATCTACTACGACGAATCCTGCCCCCCCGGTTCGCTCGGCAAGATAGGCTTTAACTGGGAGGCCCGCGTCGTGGATGATGACGGCAACCCCCTACCGCCGGGGATGGTCGGTGAGCTGTGTATTAAGGGCGATGGGGTGCTGAAGGAGTACTACAAGAACCCGGAGCTTTCGGCCAAGACCATCAGGAAGGGATGGCTCTTCACCGGCGACCTGGTCAGGATGGATGAGCAAGGGTTCTTCTATATCGTAGACAGGAAGAAGGATGTCGTCATCTACGGCGGCGAGAAGGTCTATCCCAAGGAGATAGAGAATGTCCTGATGCAGCACAGCAAAATCTTTGATGTCGCCGTTATCGGCGTACCGGACAAGAGGCTGGGGGAGATACCCGTGGCGGTGATTACCCCGAAAAAGGGCGTGAAGCTCACCGAGGAAGAGGTCTTTAAGTTCTGCGATGAGCAGGACATACCCCGCTACCGCCGCCCCAGGCGCATCATCTTTGACAGCGTGCCGCGCAGCCCGACGGGCAAGATAGAAAAGCCCAAGCTTAGAGAGAAGTACGCCGGTCAGACGAGCATGGTGTTTACTGACCCCAGCACCTAGCGGGTGAGGCCTACCCCCGAAGCCCTCTACGGCTTTTATTTTCTACGGGTTGAGGTATTACAAGTGCAACGGGAATCCCTTGAGTTTCTCTTTCATCCGGAATCGGTGGCCGTGGTGGGGGCATCCGCCGACCCCAACAGCTACGGCTACGACTACCTGAAACACCTCATTGACTACGGCTTCCCCGGCAAGGTCTACCCCATCAACATCCGGCGGGCAGAAGTCCTGGGGCTAAAGGCCTACACCACCCTGGATGAGGTGCCGGGCAGGGTGGATTATGTTATTGGCTGCATCGCCCTGACGCAGGTGCCGGCGCTGCTTGAGGCCTGTGCCCGCAAGGGTACCAAGGCGGTGCATATCTTCTCCGCCCTGGGCAGCGAGACAGGCCTCCCTGAAGGCCGGGCGCTTGAGGGTGAAATACTAAAAAAGGCCAGGGAATACGGCCTCAGGCTGCTCGGGCCAAACTGCCTGGGCATCTACTGCCCGGGGGCAAAGCTCAGCTTCGGCTTTGATTTCCCCAATGAGGCGGGGGGCATCGGGGCGCTAGTACAGAGCGGGGGCAGCGCCATTGACCTTGTCCAGTACGGCGCCCTGAGCGGCCTGCGCTTCAGCAAGGTCATCAGCTACGGCAACGCCCTGGACATCAACGAAGGCGAGCTGCTGGAGTACCTCGCCGCCGACCCGCCGACGCGGGTCATCCTGGCCTTCATTGAAGGCCTGCGGGTTGATGGCCGGGAGTTTCTGGAACTCCTGCGCCGGGCCGCCCGCGCCAAGCCGGTCATCATCTGCAAGGGGGGGCGGAGCCGGGCGGGGGCCAGATGTACCCTTTCCCACACCGCCTCACTGGCCGGGTCATCGGGGATATGGGACACGGCCATCAGGCAGGCCGGGGGCATACCGGTGCGGGACATTGACGACCTGGTGGAGATGGCCGTCGCCTTCAGCCTCCTTGCGCCGATTAGGGGGCGGAGAATCGGGACGGGCGGGGCGGGGGGAGGCCGGAACACAGTCTCGGTGGACGAGTGGGAGGAGAACGGCTTTGAGGTGACAGCGCTGCCCGAGGTGATACGCGAGGACTTTAGAAAACGGGGCTCGCGGCTGTGGTACTGCCTGGGCAACCCCGCCGACCGCTCCATAGCCACCGCCTTCCCCGGCGATGCCTTCACCGTGCCTGCCCTGCTCATGGAAATGGCCAAGAGCGATAGCTACGATTTTATCTGCGCCAATATGGCCGGCGACGAGCACCCCCACTCGCTGGAGAACTACCGCCGCGTCATGGAGGAACATGTTGATGGCTACATCAAGCTCTACAAAGAGAGCCCCAAGCCGTTTTTCCTGATATTCAACAGCCGCCCCCTGGGTATTAAGGAGATGGACGGCTGGCGCTGGCGGGAGATAGCCCGCCTGCGCACCAGGCTGCTCGGGGCCGGGGTGCCTTTCTTCCCCAGCGTGGACAAGGCGGCCAAGGCTATAAACGAGCTCATAGCCTACTACCGCTGGAGGGATGAAGCGGACTAAAGGCCGCTAGCGCCGGTACTTCGCGGCGGCCTTCCGGAAGCCGTTGAGCGCTCCTTCCAGCGTCCGGTCATCAACGGAATAGGCAATGCGGAAGTAGCCCGGCGCGCCGAAGCCGGTGCCCGGCGAGGTCAGCACCTGGTACTGTAGAAGCTCCCTGACGAAGGCAATATCATCCTCCAGCGGCGACCTGGGGAAAAGGTAGAAGGCCCCCTGTGGCTTTACCGCCTGGTAGCCCATCTCAATTAAACGACTGTACAAAAAGTCCCGCTTGCGCTGGTACTCGGCGACGGAGACGGTCACTCCCTGGAGATGTCCCACGAGTCTCTGCATCAGGGCGGGGGCATTCACAAAGCCCAGCGTCCGGTTGCAGTAGACCACAGCGTCCACCAACTCGTCATGGGCGCGGGCCTCGGGGTGCAGGGCAACGTAGCCGATGCGCTCCCCCGCCAGCCCCAGGTCCTTGGAGTGCGAGGCCACGATGATGCTCTGCTCATAATGCTTTAAGGGCGAGACATGAGTCAGGCCATCATAGATGAGCCGGCGGTAGGCCTCATCGCTGATGAGGTAGATATCCCGGCCATGCTTGGCCGACTTTTTCTCCAGCAGGCCTCCCAGCTCATGTACCAGGCCTTCGCCATAGACAACGCCGGTGGGGTTGTTGGGGGAGTTGATGATAACCGCCTTCGTTTTCGGGCCGATGCCTGCCTCAAGCACATCCAGGCGGGGCTTAAAGCCCTCATCGGTGGGCAGCACCTTGGCCACCCCGCCCTGGTTCTCAATATAGTTCAGAAACTCCGGAAAGTACGGGGCCAGGACAATGACCTCATCCCCGGGGTCAAGGAGCGCCCGCAGCACCACGTTCAGCGCCCCCGCCGCCCCACAGGTCATGATAACATCCCCACCCCCAAGACCAACGCCCGTCTCCCGCTCTAGTTGCGAGGCCACCGCCGCCCTCGTTTCGGGATAGCCGGCGTTGGCCATATAGCGGTGCATCCCCACCGGCGGCTTCTCCACCAGCCGCCGCAGCTCCCGGTAAAACTCGGGTGGAGGCTCCAGCACGGGATTGCCCAGCGACAGGTCAAAGACATTTGCCTCGCCGTAGCGCTTCTTCAGGGCCATCCCCTCCTCAAACATACGCCTTATCCACGACCCCTCCGCCATCCTGGCCCTAATCCTCTCGGAGATGGACATCCCTCATCTCCTTTCTGCCCTGTTCAAAAGCGGTCAGGTTAATCTTGCGGATACTGGCCGGCAGGCGCTGGGCGATGCTTTCCTTCCAGATAGCTACTTTAAGCGGCACAAAGCAAGATAAACAGCCCAGCATGAACATGTTCAACATCCGGGTATTACCCAGCTCCTCGGCGCGCCGGGAGCCAGCCACAAAATAGACCTCCCCCGCCCGCCGCTTCAGGATAACGGTTAACTCCTCATCATCGGGGTACTTTTCCTTGCCCAGGCTCACCGAGGGCGGCGGCAGGGCGTAGTCGTTGACGATGGCCACCCCGCCCGCTCGCAGGTAATGACCCCACCGCGCCGCCTCCAGCTTCTCCAGCCCAAGGAGCAGGTCAAGTTCGCCCTCCGGAATTAAGGGCGACCAGACCTTCGCCGCCAGCCGCACGTGGCTGAGCACGCTGCCACCGCGCTGGGCCATGCCGATGGTGTCCGTCTTCTTGACGTCATAGCCGGCGGCCAGCGCTGCCTCGCCAATAATGTCGCTGGCAAGCACCACCCCCTGACCACCCACCCCGGCAATAAGCAGGTCTATCTTCTTCACTTCACTTCTCTTCCTTAAATAGCGGCCTCTGGCGCGATGGCCTCTCTGGGGCAGAGTTGCTCGCAGAGGGTACAGGCATCGCCAAGGCAGAGGGCTTTATCAATAAAGAGCCGCCCTTCCTTATCCTGAATGGCCGGGCACCCAAGGCGCAGGCAGGTAAGGCACCGGTTGCACTTCTCGGTATCAATAGCCCTGAGGCGGGCGCGCTTGCGGACGCGCATGGCGCAGGCCCCGCGCACGACGATGACCGAGACCTCCGGCCTGGCCAGGGAGTCCCTAAACCCTGCCCGCAGTGCCTTGAGGTCAAAGGCATCAATCACCTTGACATCCCTGACGCCGACACCCCTCGCCACGTCCTCCAGCAACACCTTCCCGACTTCCTTGCCCTGGGCGGAGATGCCCGTACCGGGGTGCTCCTGCCCACCAGTCATGGCTGTGGTGGCATTGTCCAGGATGATGACCGTTATCTGCGCCTGGTTATAGACCGCATTGACCAAGCCGGGAATGCCGGCGTGCAGGAAGGTGGAGTCGCCAATAACAGCCACTACCTTCTTCCCGATGCCGGACTTTTCCATGCCTTGCGCCTGGCTGATGCCGGAGCCCATGCAGCCGGTGGTATCCAGGACATTATGCGGGGGGTAGGCGCCCAGCGTATAGCAGCCTATATCACCGGTGATGATGAGCTTCGGTTCCTGCGGCGATTCCCCGGCGGCGCCGTCAAGCTTGTAGCGCTGCCCCAGCGTGCTCAGGACAAAGTAGATGCCGGCATGGGGGCAGCCCGGACAAAGCAGGGGCGGGCGGCGGGGCAGACCCGGGGCCGGGCCGATAGCCGCCACAGAGGCCTTAGCGGGCAGCCAGCCGGCCTTAAGGGCGGCCTCCTTAACAATACGGGCGTTGAGCTCCCCGACCCTGGGGATGAACTCCTTGCCGCTGACCTTGATGCCCATCGCCTGGATATTCTCCTGGAGGAAAGGGTCAAGCTCCTCAATAACGACGAGCTTCTTTACCTTAGAGGCAAACTCAGAAATCAAGCGGCGGGGCAGGGGATAGGTCGTCACCAGCTTGAGGAAGGAGGCATCGGGGAAGACCTCGCGGGCATACTGGTAGGCGACCCCGCTGGCAATGATGCCGAGGTCGCGCCCGCCCCAGGTTATCTGGTTGAAGGGGAAGGTCTCAACATATTCCTGCAGCCTGAGTAGCCGCTCTTCAATAATGACATGGCGGGGCAGGGCATAAACCGGCAGCATGACGTACTTGCGGGCGTTGTACTGAAAAAGCGGCTTTCCCTCCGGCACGGCGCGGCTCCGGCTCACCTTCACTACCGATTTGGCGTGGGAGATGCGGGTGGTGGTGCGCAGCAGCACCGGCGTATCATACTTTTCACTAATGTCAAAGGCGACGGCCATAAGGTCGTAGGCCTCCTGGCTGTCACTCGGTTCCAGCATGGGCACCTTGGCCAGCCGGGCATAGTAGCGGCTGTCCTGCTCGTTCTGGGAGCTGTGTATCTGCGGGTCATCGGCCTCCACTACTACCATCCCCCCGGCGATACCCGTCCATGCCGCCGCCATAAAGGCATCGCTGGCGACATTCAGGCCCACGTGCTTCATGGAGGCCATGGCACGCACCCCGCAGTAGGCCGCCCCCATCGCCACCTCCACCGCCACCTTCTCGTTGGTGGACCACTGGACATAGATATCATCAAGGCGGGAAAGTGTCTCCAGTATCTCCGTGCTGGGGGTGCCCGGATAGGCGGCCGCCACCCTGACGCCAGCATGGTAGGCCCCCAGGGCGATAGCCTCATTCCCGGAGAGAAGTTTTAATGTCTTGGTCATACCTGACTGAGCCGTCAACACCCCCAATATTACCATAACGGCGTAGCTAACCACAATCGGCCTCCCCCTACCCTTGAGAAAAAGCCCCCTCTCGCCTATACTTCTTACATGCGAAAGCTACTACCTTAACGATAAAAGAGCTCATCAAGTAGGCCGGCCAGGTTACTCATTGCCCGCTCCCCTTATTGACTAACTCCCAAACTAGATGTACTCTTATACAGAGAGTTTAAAAATGCAGCGAGGGTTAATATGGTCAAGAAGATAATAGCTATCATCATGGCACTATCCCTGGTAGGCACCATGGGGTGCACCATAGCCGCAAAGACAACTGGCTCATCATCCGCCAGCGTCAAAACACTGAGGGAAGCCAAAATCGGCTCGGCGTGGGTCACCAAGCAGATGGAGATTACCCTGGGCAAAGAGCTGCCCATAGTGCTGAAGCTGACGAGCGGGGATAAGGTGGACGGCTACTTCTACCTGGAAAAGGGCGATGACGTTGATTTTAGCATAACCGGTAACTCCCTGATTTATACCTCGCAACCCAAGGAGGCCAATAACCCCCGCATACCCTCCGACCGCTTCTCCTTCACCGCCAGCACCAGCCAGGGGCTTGCCTACACGCTGACCCTCAGCAACCCCACCAGTACCAGTGAGCAGCCGAGCAAGCTGGTAATCTTCCTGGAGATTATTTACCCGGCCACCGCCTCTGTCTTTGTGCCCGCCCCGACAGACTAGCGCTAAAGTATTTTGCGCCCGACGCTAACAATAGCTTAAAAAACTATTGACAAGTGGGGTATGTGTTGTATAATTTATATTAATAAACATCTTCTAAGGAGTGAAAAGAAAGTAAAAAGTGAATACGCAATCGGTGGCCCTGAAAAGCCGCGCTACCTCTAGCCCGTCCGTGGATAACTGCCTCAAGAATGCAGCCGATGAAGAACCTCCCAGTAAAAAGAAACCCCCCGGTAAAGCCACCCTTTTGACTAGTCGCGAGGAAGAACCTCCCGGTAAGATAGCCACCAACAGGTCCAGGCTTTTTGGACAGATACCAGATAGCCACTGGCATGATTGGAAGTGGCATTTCCGCAATAGAATCACCACTGTTGACCAGCTGACCCAGCATTTCCCATTATCTTTTGAAGAAAGAGCCCAGCTAAGGCTGGTAACTACACGCTATCCCCTGTCGGTAACCCCCTACTATCTCTCGCTCATCAACCCAGAAGACCCCGATGACCCGATAAGAAAACAGGCCATACCCTCCATCCTAGAGATGACCATGGGTGCCATGGGCCTGGAAGACCCCCTGGCGGAGGAGGAGGACTCGGTCGTCCCCGGCCTGGTCCACCGCTACCCGGACCGGGTGCTGATGGTGCTGACCGATATCTGCCCGATGCTCTGCCGCCACTGCACCCGCAAGCGCGAATGGCGCCATGGTGGCTGGGTGCGCACCCCCAGCGAGATAGAGGCCATGCTGGACTACATACGCCGCCACCCGGAGGTGAGGGATATTATCATCTCCGGCGGCGACCCCCTGACCCTTTCCACCGAGCACCTGGAGGGCATTATCGCCAAGGTCAGGGAGATACAGCATGTGGAGATTATACGTATCGGCACGCGCTTCCCAGTGGTGCTGCCCCAGCGCATTGACCGAGAGCTGTGCGATATGCTCGCCAAGTACGGCCCGATATGGCTCAATACCCACTTCAACCACCCCAGGGAGCTCACCCCGGAAGCGGCCGAGGCCTGCGACCGACTGGTGCGCTCTGGCGTACCCGTCAATAACCAGTCGGTACTCCTGCGCGGCGTCAACGATACGGTGGAAACCCAGCTGAAGCTGTGCCACGGCCTCCTCAGGATAAAGGTACGCCCCTACTATCTCTTCCAGTGTGACGAGGTGCGGGGGACAGAGCACCTGCGTACCCCGGTGGAGACCGGCCTGAAAATTATTGAGGGGATGCGCGGGCATACCTCGGGGCTGGCCGTACCCACCTTTGTGGTGGACCTGGTGCACGGGGGCGGCAAGGTGCCCCTCCAGCCGAACTACGTCTTGGAGCACACGGAGGACGAGCTGCTGCTCCGGAACTACGAGGGGAAGTTCTTCCGCTACCGCAACCCGAACCCGCGCCGCTACCAGGATAAAACCGAGGCCATCCCCGCCGGCGATGCCCTAGGTCTTTTTACCGGCACCGAAATGCCAGATGTAGCCAAAGGAGCGGCCGATGCGGATAGGGTTGTCGTGCGATCTTAAGGAAGCCGTAGCCTTAGCGCAGGATGACCCCGAGGACGCCCTTGAGGAATATGACTGCCCGGCAACTATAGCCTATATCACCGCAGCCTTGGAGGCCAAAGGCCACTCGGTGGTCAACCTGGGGGGCGGTCCTGAATTTATGGATAAGATACGGCGCGAGCGGGTGGATATCGTCTTCAACATCGCCGAGGGCCGGGGCAACTACCGCAGCCGTGAGGCCCAGGTGCCGTCTATCCTGGAGATGCTGGACATACCCTATACCGGCTCCGACCCCCAGTGCCTGGCGGTATGCCTGGATAAAGCCATTGCCAAGAAGCTGGCCGCCGCCGAGGGCATAAACACCCCGAAGTGGCTGGCCATAGCCGATAGTGACGAGCTCGGTAAGGTATCCTGGGACGGGTTGCGCTTCCCGACCATCATCAAACCAGCCTACGAAGGCTCCAGCAAGGGGATACGCCTTGATTCCGTCGTGGCTACCCCGCAAGAGATTGCCAGGACGGTGCCGAAGCTGCTAAAGTACTACCAGCAGCCGGTCATAGTTGAGGAGTTCATTGACGGGGATGAGGTCACTGTCGGCATCATCGGCAACGCGCCACCCGAGATACTGGGCATCATGCGCATACTGCCCAGAAAGAAGGACGGGCATTTCATCTACTCGCTGGAGGTAAAACGCGATTACGTTAAGCTGGTGGACTATGAGTGCCCCGCCCGCCTGGAGAAAAGGGCCATGGATGAGATAGCTTCCGCCAGCCTCAAGGTCTTTAAGACCCTGGGGTGCCGGGACTTCGCCCGATTAGACTTCCGCTTAAGCCCGGAGGGGAGGGCCTACTTCCTGGAAATAAACCCCCTGCCCGGCCTGGGTGACTACAGTGACCTGGTGATTATGGCTCAAAAGATGGGGTGGACCCACCAAGCCCTGATAGGTGCCGTGCTTGATGCCGCGCTGGAGAGGTATCCGCAGTGCGTAAAAGCAGCGTAGCCATTGTCTACAATGAGCCAACGCCATCACGCTATGATGCCACCGGCGAGGAGAAGGCGGTGCTGGGGGTGCTTAGCGCCGTGACCGCCGTGAAATCCTCCCTGCTCGCCCTCGGCTATGATGCCACCCTGGTGCCCCTGACGCCGCTTGAGCCCCTCCGGGAGAAGCTGGCTTCCCTGGATGTAGAACTGGTGTTTAACCTCTTTGAGGGGTTCTGCGGCCAGCCCGAAACGGAGGCCCTGGTGCCGGAGTACCTTGACACGCTGGGCCTACCCTTTACCGGCTGCCCGGCGGAGGTGCTGAGGTCGGCCCTGGATAAGGCCCGGGTTAAGAACCGGCTTAAGGCTGCCGGCATACCGACGCCGGCCTTCCAGCTGCTCAATCCGCAGACGGTAGATTCGTTCCAACTCAATTACCCCTGTATTGTCAAACCCCACCGGGAGGATGCCAGCCATGGCATCAGCGGAGAAAGCCTGGTAAACGACCCCGCCTCGCTCTCCCGGCAGGTGCGGCTGGTCAGCGACGCCTACGGCGGCGACGCCCTGGTGGAGGAGTTCGTCGGCGGGCGTGAGTTTAACGCCACAGCCCTGGGCGATACGGAGGACACGGTGCTGCCTATCTCTGAAATAGTCTACTTTCTGCCGCCGACGATGTCCCGCATCCTCACCTTCGCCGCCAAGTGGGAGCCCGATAGCCCGTATTTCCAAGGCACCAAGGTGGTCTGCCCGGCAGACATCAGCCCAGACGAGCGGGAACACATTGCCGAGACGGTGCTGGCCACCTTCCACCTCATCGGCTGCCGGGGCTACGCCCGGGTGGACATGCGGATGGACGAGGCGGGGCGCTTAAACGTTATTGAAGTGAACCCCAACCCCGATATCTCGCCTGACACCGGTGCCGCGCGCCAGGCATCCGCCGCCGGGATGACCTATACCGAGTTCGTGGAGAAGCTGGTACAGCTGGCGCTGGAGAGAGAGTACCATGACACCAAAGATTCGCCGCATGCTGCCCAAAGACAAGCCTGCCCTGATGCAGCTCCTGCACAGTACCCCCGAGTTCAAGCCCTCTGAGGTGGTGGTGGCCGAGGAGCTTATTGATAGTTATCTGGACGACCTCGTCGGGTCAGGGTATCATATCCTGGTAGCTGAGTTTGGCCTGGCGGTGGCCGGCTATATCTGCTACGGGCCTACCCCCCTCACCGAGGGGACATGGGACATCTACTGGGTGGCCACCGACCCGGAGAAGCGGAAGCAGGGTATCGGCAGCGCCCTCATGACCGCAGCCGAAGAGGCCATCAGACAGGCGGGGGGAAGGCTGGCTATCATTGAGACATCCTCCCAGCCCTCCTACGAGAATACCCGCCGCTTCCACACCAGGCACGGCTACGAGGTTATCAGCCGCATCCCCGATTTCTACACGCCCGGCGATGACAAGCTGACCCTGGTCAAGCGGCTGAGATAGAAAAGCGCCGGCGGAGACAGATATGAGTAACTACCTGCAAAGCTTTGTCCTGACCTTCGTGCCCCTCTTTATCGTCATTGATGCCATCGGCAACCTGCCCTTCGTGCTCTCCATGAGCGCGGGCATGGCGAAGGCGGAGCGCCGCCGGCTGGTCCATAGTGCCGTCATCACGGCGACTATTGTCGGCCTGGTCTTCCTCTTTTTCGGTCAGTTCATACTGAAGGTAATGGGCATCTCCGTAGGGGCCCTGGCCATTGCCGGCGGGTTTATCCTGATGATACTTTCCATCAACCACCTGACCACGGGGCGGGTGGTGGAGACCCTAAAGGAGGAGATGGTGGCCATTGTGCCCATCGGCACACCGCTGACGGTGGGGCCAGCGACCATCACCACCCTGCTGCTCCTGGCCTCCCAGTATGCCCTTTACGTAGTGCTCATCTCCTTTGCCCTGAACATGCTGATAACCTGGGGCATTTTCCTGATGAGCGAGCAGATTGCCAGATTTATAGGGCAGGGTGGCCTCAAGGCCGTTTCCCGGGTATTCAGCCTGCTGCTGGCGGCCATCGCCGTGAGCATGATGATTCACGGCCTAAATATGGTCGGCATTATCCACACCGCCGGCTAGCACCGGCCAACGAGCCCACCCCCGAAAGTCGCCCTATAGCTTGCTGGTCAGCCAGGCAACCCTGTCGGCCACGGCCTTGGCGGCTTGGAGGCGGCTTGAGCTCTTCTGCAGGGCCTTGGCCAGCTCCTCATCACCGATGACATCATTGACCCACCGGTTGAAGTCGCTCTTGACCTCGTTGGAGTGATAGCGGAAGGTCTCGTCCGTCATCTGCACCAAGGCTACTTCCATCTCCGACACATTTCTCAGGGCACGCCCATCCCGGCACCAGAACTGCTTGTCCTGCGGCACATCACCCAGCCACTTTCCCACCATGGCCTTGTTTATCTTGGCCACTTCCTTTACCTCCCCGGATGTTTTCCCTGCACTTAGAGGCCTGGTAATGGACACTTTAGCTCGTTGGATGTGCCTTGTCAAGAGCCGGAGAAGCCTGTGCACTTGACGCCTAGGGAGGTATTGCAGGAGAATATAAGTGTCAATGGAAACAGGGCCTTCTTCCAGGCCGGTGGGCCTGCACTCTCTGCCCCGCCGGCAGGTATTGATAACCTTCGGCGGCGTACTGATGGCCATGTTCCTGGGCTCGCTTGACCAGACCGTCGTCGGCACCGCCATGCCGCGCATCATCAGCGACCTGGGGGGATTTAGCCAGTATACCTGGGTGACCACGGCCTATATCATTACCTCGGCCGTCACCATACCGATTACCGGCAAGCTGACCGACATGTATGGCCGCAAGGCCTTTTACCTCGGCGGCCTGGGCATCTTCGTCGTGGCCTCCCTGCTCTGCGGCCTTTCTAACTCAATGATGCAGATTATCATCGCCCGGGGGGTGCAGGGCATAGGCGCCGGTGTTATGATGACCAACGCCTTCACGGCCATCGGCGACCTCTTCCCACCGGCGGAGCGGGGCAAGTACGTCGGCTACACGAGCGGCGTAATGGGCTTATCTTCTATTATCGGCCCTACCGTCGGCGGCTTCCTCACCGATGCCCTCTCCTGGCACTGGGTCTTCTTCGTCAACGTGCCGCTGGCGCTGGTTATCATCGTTCTGTTTATCAAGTTCTTCCCCAATGTCCGTCCCGACAATCTGAAACATAAGATTGACTACGCCGGCCTGGTGACCTTGATATTTGCCGTCGCGCCCCTGATGCTGGCCCTGTCCTGGGCAGGCGTGGAATACCCGTGGGGCTCGCCCACCATCATAGGCATGTTTATCTTCTCGGCGGCGATGCTGACCCTGCTCCTCTTTGTGGAGGGCCGCAGCCCCGAGCCCATCATCCCCCTGGTGATTTTCAAAAACCGTATTGTGTCGGTCTCGCTGGTAGTCACCTTCATCATCGGCATATACTTGTTTGTCCCCATCTTTATCCCCCTCTTTTTCCAGGGGGTGCTGGGGACATCAGCCACCGCCAGCGGCACCTACCTGATACCGATGATGCTGAGCAGCACCGTCGGGAGCCTCATTTCCGGCCAGCTTTTGGCCCGCGCCGGAGGACATTACCGCCTACAGGGCGCCGCCGGCCTTATCATCATCGGCATAGGCATGGCGCTGCTCTCGCACCTTTCGGCCCAGACAAGCTACGGGGCCACCGTGCTTTTTACCATGTTTAACGGCCTGGGTATTGGCATCCTCATGCCCCTCTATACCATCGCCATCCAGAACGCCGTCCCCTACAAATATCTCGGGGCGGCCACCTCGGCCACACCCTTCTTCCGCTCCGTCGGCAGCTCCGTTGGCCTGGCGGTGCTCGGCTCGGTCATGAACAACCGCTTCGGCGCCGAATTTACCCGCCAACTCCCCGAGGCGGTCAAGGCCGCCGTCCCCCCGGACCAGCTGGCCTCGCTGGCCTACAACCCCCAGGTCCTGGTCAGCCCCGAAGCCCAGGCGCAGCTCCAGGCTATGCTGGGCAAGGCAGGGCCGCAGGGTGCGGTGCTCTACGCACAGGTATTACAGGCATTGCGTCAGGCCCTCGGCTCCACACTCGCCCACATCTTCCTCATCGGTCTTTTTATCGCGATTGTTGCCTTCGTGATTAACCTTTTCGTCAAGGAGGTCCCCCTGCGCAAGCACCACTAAATCCCCGCGGGGCACCAAAAATAACCGGGCCCAGCTCCCAAGCTGGGCCCGGACACTATACCGCGATAACCCTTTTTACTTGCCGGAAGCGGCTCCTACCACCCGCCGCGCGCCGGCCAGCCTCGCCTTCCCTTTAGCCTCGTATACTACCGGCAGGTCATGAATAAAGGCGCATTGGAGACACTCTTCGTACCAGCCGTGATAGTCCCTGTCAAGGTACATATTGCCGCCGCACTTGGGGCAGCGCCGGCAAACATAGAAATTGCCCATTTACCAGACCCCCCCTTTCCTATTTGCCCTAAATTAACACTCTCTCCCTTAGACTGCTAATATATTATAAATACCTAACTTTTTACTTGTCAATACCCTTATGAGATTTTACGAACCTATCCCCCTGCCCCCTTCCCTTGACAAGGGAAGGGGGCGTTGTTTTTTCCGAAGGGGCTGACGCCCCTTCGGGCTTCCCCGATATTTTCTCCGCATGTCCCTCAAAGAGGAGTAGCCCACGAAGAGGAGAGTGACACACCCTCGGGCTTCCCCTTCGCCCACCATAAAGGAGCGGAGTTGTCTTAGGAGATATTTGCCTCCTCTTTTTATTCCTTCCCCCAAAGGGGAATAGCCCACGAAGAGGGGCGCTAGCCCCTCTTTAATAAATCTCCCCCCTCCCTTCCCAAGGGAGGGGGACAAAAGGGGGTAGGTTGTAGCCATTTCTAGTTTTACTTTACGGCTAAATTGTGCTATAATTAAATAGGCTGATGGACACGTTTTCTTTTAATTGGCCAGCCTTTTCCGTTAGAGCTGGAAACTATTTCTTTGGTGCCTTCCCCACCTGCTACTGAAGCCTGCCCGCGGCCAGCCTGGCCAGCCGAGAGAGGATAGATGACTCAGGATAAACCTTCACCAGAACTAGCCAAGAAGAATAATGGCTATACCGCCGAAGACATCCAGGTACTTGGCGGACGGGAGGCGGTGCGCCGCCGCCCCGGCATGTACATTGGCAGTACCGACCAGCACGGGCTGCATCAGCTGGTCTACGAGATTGTCAACAACAGCATTGACGAGGCCATGGCCGGCTGCTGCGACCGTATTACCGTTACCCTCAAGGCGGATAGCTCTGTAGAGGTTGTTGACAACGGGCGCGGCATCCCCGTGGAAATCCACCCCACCACCAAGGTATCCGCCCTGGAAACGGTGATGACCATGCTCCACGCCGGGGCCAAGTTCGGCGGCAAGACCTACCAGGTATCGGGGGGGCTGCACGGCGTCGGGGCTTCAGTGGTCAACGCCCTCTCGGCCTGGTGCCGCGTCAGCGTCCGGCGCGATGGCAAGGCCTACCAGCAGGAATACAGACAGGGCCTGCCGCAGGGGCCGGTCAAGGGGGCCGGCAAGGCCAGCGGTACCGGCACCACCATAACCTTCCTGGCCGACGAGGAGATATTCGGCAAGATAAGCTACGACTTTAACACCCTGAGCGAGAGGTTTCGGGAGATGGCCTACCTCAACAAAGGGGTGACCATATCCCTGCGCGACGAGACTAGGGACATTGAGCAGACCTTCTACTTTGAGGGCGGTATTGCCAGCTTTGTCCGCCACCTTAACCGGAAGCGCGCGGTACGCCATGCGGCACCTATTTATATCTTCCGGCAGGCCGACAGTACCATGATTGAAGTAGCCATCCAGTATAATGACGGCTACAGCGAATCTGTCTTCAGCTTTGCCAACTGCATTAATACCGTGGACGGCGGCACCCACCTCACCGGCTTCCGCTCGGCCCTGACGCGCGTGCTCAATGACTACGCCCGCAAAAATAAGCTCCTCAAGGAGGATAACTCCAGCCTGACCGGCGATGATGTCCGCGAGGGGCTAACCGCCGTTATCAGCGTCAGGCTCCCCGAGCCGCAGTTTGAAGGGCAGACCAAGGGCAAGCTGGGCAATATTGAGGTAAAGAGCCTGGTAGAGGGCGTCGTCAACGAGGGCTTGAACCTCTACCTTGAGGAGCACCCTGATGATGCCAAGAAGATTATAGAAAAGTGTATTACCGTCGCTAAAGCCAGAGAAGCCGCCAGGAAGGCGCGCGATTTAATCCTGAGAAAGAGCGGCCTGGACACCGGCACCCTGCCCGGGAAGCTGGCTGACTGCTCGGAGAAAGACCCGGAGCAGTGCGAGCTATATCTCGTTGAGGGCGATTCCGCCGGCGGCTCCGCCAAGCAGGGCCGCAACCGCCGCTTCCAGGCGATACTGCCACTACGCGGCAAGATACTCAACGTGGAGAAGGCCCCGCCCGATAAGATGCTGGCCAACGAGGAGATACGCACCATCATCACCGCCCTGGGGGCCGGCATGGACGATGATTTTGACCCGGCCAAGCTCCGCTACAAGAGGGTTATCCTCATGACCGATGCCGATGTGGACGGCTCGCACATACGCACCCTGCTCTTGACCTTCTTCTTCCGCCATATGTCCAAGCTCATCAACCTGAAACACCTCTTCATTGCCCAGCCGCCACTATACCGCATCAAGGCGGGTGACGGCACCAGGTGGGTCTACTCGGACCAGGAGAAAGACATGGTGCTCAAAGGCCGCACCTCCAGGAAGGTGGAGATACAGCGCTACAAGGGCCTGGGGGAAATGACGCCGGAGCAGCTGTGGGAGACCACCATGAACCCGGCCACCCGCACTGTCCTTGAGGTGAATGTGGAGGATGCCGCCAAGGCCGACGAGACATTCCGCATCCTGATGGGGGATGAGGTGCCACCCCGCAAGGCCTTTATCCAGGCCCACGCCAAGACGGCGAAGCTGGATATTTAAGACTTGCAATAATGAGCAATTCCCCTGAATCAGCGAGGAGCATCCGGCCATGCTGGCAGGCCAAATATCTGTCTATTTCCCCTGAATCAATGAGAAGAACTCGGCGCGGCTGGCCGATTTGGTGCGGAAAGCCCCCCGTATCGCTGAGGTAATAACATTGCTCCCCGGCTTCTTGATGCCGCGCATGACCATACAGAGGTGCTCCGCCTGAATAACCACGGCCACACCGGCCGGTTTAATACCCTCATCAATGGCATCGGCTATCTCGGTGGTCATTCTCTCCTGTACCTGGGGGCGCCGGGCAATGGTCTCCACCACCCGGGCCAGCTTGCTGATGCCGACAATACGCCCTTCGGCATTGGGGATATAGCCCACATGGGCGACGCCGTAAAATGGCAGGAGGTGGTGCTCGCACATGGAGTAAAAGGGTATGTCCTTCAGGATTACCATCTCCCGGTGCCCCAGCTCAAAGCCGACATTCAGGTCATCCTTGGGGTCTTTAGCCACCCCTAAAAAAAGCTCGGCATACATCTCCGCCACACGAGCGGGGGTATCCCTGAGCCCCTCACGGTTGGGGTTTTCCCCGATGGCCTTAATAATATCCGCTACCGCCCGCTTAATTCTGGCCTCATCAATCATATCCCCCTCCTTAGGGGTTATCTAAAAACCCATCCCCCTGACCCCCTTCCCTTAACAAGGGAAGGGGGGAATTAGTTTTTAGAGGGAGGCTTCGCCCCCCTCTTTAGTACTCTCCTGCCTACCCCCACCCCAGGGCTTTTTCCACCGCGGCCAGGTCGGCCGGAAGCTCAAGAAATGGCGAAGAAACCCCCTTCAGGGCGGTTTCGGTATCCTTGAGGCCGGTGCCGGTGACCACGCAGACCACCCTTTTCTGGGAGAAGCCCCCACCACGACTCGCGAGCTTGATGAGGCCGGCTAGAGAGGCGGCTGAGGCTGGCTCGCCAAAGACCCCGGCCTCGGCGGCCATCATCCGCTGGGCGGCGAGTATCTCCTGGTCGCTGACCATATCAATAATGCCGCCGGACTCATCACGGGCGGCCACGGCCTTCTGCCAGTTGGCCGGGTTGCCGATGCGTATGGCTGTGGCCACCGTCTCCGGCTTTTCAATAGGGTACCCCCGCACAATAGGTGCCGCCCCCTCGGCCTGAAAACCCATCATCCGCGGCCTCTTTTTCGCCTTGCCTACCTTGTGGTATTCCACAAAGCCCTTCCAGTAGGCAGTAATATTACCGGCATTGCCCACCGGCAGGAAGAGGTAGTCCGGGGCATCCCCCAAGACATCAACAATCTCAAAGGCGGCCGTCTTCTGCCCCTCAATGCGGTAGGGGTTGAGGGAGTTGACCAGCGTTACCGGGTGCCTTTCGGAAAGCCCCCGCACTATCTTGAGGGCCAGGTCAAAATTACCGCTAATGGCGACAATCTTCGCGCCGTGGATGACGGCCTGGGCCAGCTTGCCCATGGCGATTTTGCCCCCGGGGATGATGATAATGCATTCAAGACCGCAGTAGGCGGCAAAGGCGGCGGCGGAGGCACTGGTATTGCCGGTGGAGGCGCAGATAATGGCCTTACTGCCGGCCTCCACGGCCTTGGCCACGGCCACCACCATGCCCCGGTCCTTGAAGGAGCCGGTGGGGTGGCACCCCTCCAGCTTGAAGTAGAGCTCCCCAATGCCGTATTTCTTCGCCAGCCTATCACACCTGACCAGGGGCGTATCGCCCTCGCCGATGGTGAAGATGGGCGTCTTTGAAGTCAGGGGCAGGTACTTTTTATACTGAAGCAGGACCCCCTTTTTCAGAGTTGACCTCCTTGTGGGGATTGTTTATTTCACCCCCACCCTCTTAAATATTCTCTACCCTGATAAAATTGCTTATTTCCCTAACCACCTCAAGACCCCCCAGTTTACCGAGGGCCAGCTGCATGGCCTTTTCCCGGGCGGGGTGGGTCATAATTACTATCTCTGCCGTCTGCGTGGCGCTATCCGTCTCCCGCTGGATGGCCGAGGCGATGCTTATCCTATTATCGCCGAAGACCTTGGCAATCTGAGCCAGGACGCCGGGGCGGTCGGCGATGCTCATCCTGATGTAGTAGCGGGTCTCAATCTCATCCATGGGCTTAACCTTCTTGCCCGAGTCCGGTATCCGCCGGGAGACACTGCCGACGCCGAGGACAATCTTGCGGGCGGCGGCCACGATATCGGCAATCACAGCGCTTGAGGTAGGCCGGGCGCCGGCGCCTTCCCCAAAAAAGAGCACCTTGCCCACCAGGTCACCCTCCACCAGGACAGCATTATAGACGCCATCCACCTTGGCCAGGAAGGAGTCCTCAGGGATGAAGACCGGGTGCACCCGTGCCTCAATGGCACCGTTACTCTGCTTGGCGATAGCCAGCAGCTTGATGGCAAAACCCAGCTCCCGGGCATAGCGAAAATCGCGGGCAGAAAGCCGTGAAATACCCTCGCGGTAGACATCCTCGGGCCGCACCCGAGTCTGGAAGGCCAGCGTGGCCATGATGGCCAGCTTATAATGGGCATCAATGCCTTCAATATCATTCTCCGGGTTGGCCTCAGCGTAGCCCATCTCCTGTGCCAGCTTCAGGGCGGCGGCAAAGTCCATGCCCTCCCGGGCCATGCGGGTGAGGATATAGTTGGTCGTGCCGTTGATGATGGCGTAGATACCGCTTATCTCATTGGCCACCAGGTCATGCTTGAAGGGGGCAATCAGGGGGATACCGCCGCCGACGCTAGCCTCATAGAGCAGCCCCACGCCGTGTTCCTCGGCCAGGGACAGAAGCTCGGCGCCGTGCTTGGCGATAACCTCTTTATTGGAGGTGACCACATGCCGGCCGGTGGACAGGGCGCGCTCCAGGTACCCCAGGGCCGGGCTCTCGCCGCCTATCGCCTCAACGACAATATCAATGCCGGGCGTCTGGAAAAATTCCTCTTCATCTGTAGTGAAGAGCTCCTGAGGCATCTGGCGCGCCTGGGGGCGGGAGAGGTCCGGCGGCAGCACCTTAACCTTGCGCAGGACGAGGGGGCAGCCGACCTTCTCCGCCAGCTCCGATGCCTTTTCGGTAAGAACCTTGGCCACCTGGGCGCCGATGACCCCCAGCCCCATCAGACCGATGCCGATGCTCTGCTTTTTCATACCCGCTTACCCCTTACTTTTTACTCGCCGCCCGCTCGGCCACCCACAGGTAATCATCGGTATTCAGATAGCTCTCCACCTTATTGGCCGGGTCAGACTGAAGCCCGCTGACCCAACTACTATAGGCCTTAGCCACGAGGCTATCCCGGTCGGTGCTATCAATCACTCTATCGGCGGCCTTTTCCAGGACATCCACCAGCCATGAGCCACCCTTGGTCGTCACCGCATTATCGCTGACGGGGAGACTCCACTCCCCTACCTTCGTCGCCGTATCAAAGACAAAGGAATCAAAGGCGGGGCTTATCTCTTCCTGGCTCACCACACCCATCTCCCCGCCGCCTTTCTGGGAAACCCCGTTCTGAGAGAACTCCTTGGCCAGCTCGGCCAGGTCGCCGCCGGCAAGCAGTTTATCCCTCACCCCCTGCGCCTCATCCTTACTACCCAGCAGGAGGGCCTGAACCTGGGCCTCGGTAGCCCCCGCCTCCCTCTCCAGGACCTTAATCAGCCAGTAGCCCAAAAGCTTGGACTTATCCTTATCTTGAAGCGGCTGGCTTAAGACCCCGGCCTCGGCGCCAAAGGCAAAGTCCCCGGGCACGGAACTATCAAGCAGGGTGGCCAGAATCTCCCTGGGGTGCCAGTCTATATCCCCCTTTTTGGCTTTGATAAAATCACTCACCGAGTATTCCGCGGCCAGGTCGGTGAAGTTATCGCCGTTCAGCAGCCTGGCCCTGAGCTCGGCTGCTTGGCTCTCACTCTCCAGAAATATGGCCATGATATGCACCTGCGGTGCCGAAACCGGCACCTTCGCCTCAAAGTACTCCTTCTTTAGCTTCTCCTGGATGAGCTGGCTCCTGGCCAGGTCTATGGTGGCTTTGTTTACGGGGACACCCTTCCCTACCAGCATTGCCCGGGACTCATTATCGCTAGCCGTTATCCCGAGCGCTTTTGCCCCTTGCCGGATTAACTCGGTTCTCTCAATCTCCGGTATCATGCTGCTCACCAGGCTCACATAATCATCCACTGTTTTCCCGCTACCGATAACCTGAAGAGCATCAATGAAGTAGCTCGTATCAAAGGTAGCATCATTCACCTTGATAACGGTACGGTGCATAGGGCGATAATCGCTCAGGTACCAACCGGCTAAAATAATCAGGACAACAGCGACAATGACCGAAACCCCACTGATAAAAACAACCCTCTGCCGGCGCTGCTGGCGCCGCCACAGGGCAAGGTGGCGCTTGGTCATATCGCGCGGGGGCTTCCCGGCCCCCTTTTTCTTAGCCAAGATGACACCTCTAATAAATTATCTTTTCCAGACGATGTGGCACTGCCACCTCGGTGAACTTTCGGGGAAGTCCGAACGGAAATGGGCCCCCCGGCTCTCCTCGCGGATAAGCGCCGCCTCGGTCAGGAGCCGCCCGGTCAGTATCAGGTTAGCGAGCTCATGGCTGGGCTGGTCGGTGGGCGGAGGCAAACACTGCTGCCAGGCCGCCAGCATGTTGGCCGCCTGGGTTAAGCCTTCTTTATCGCGGATGATGCCGACCTTATCCCACATTAGCTGCTGCAGGGCGTTAAGACTGGGGGGGCGCACCGCCCGCGGCGTCGGCCTCTGGCCCAGGGAGCCGCGAACCTCCCGGCCGGCGCTCTCCTCTTCCGGCCTAGCCCTGGCCCGGCCCCCGGTCCTTTCAATAACCCTCTTGCTGAAGACAATGGCCTCAAGGAGGGAATTGGAGGCGAGGCGGTTGGCGCCGTGGACGCCGGTACAGGCCACCTCACCGGTGGCAAAAAGCCCGGCGATGTTGGTCTCCCCCCAGGTATTGGTCTTAATGCCGCCGATCATATAGTGGGCAGCCGGGGCCACCGGCACCATGTCCCGGGTAATATCCAGGCCGTGGTCAAGACAGAAGCGGTAGATATGCGGGAAGCGGGCGGTGACGGCGTGGGGCGGCAGGTGGGTGACATCAAGAAAGACCCTGTCGGAGCCTGTCTTCTTCATCTCGTAGAGTATGCTGCGGGCCACCACATCCCGTGGCGCCAGGTCGCCCATCGGGGTATAGTCCGTCATAAACTTCTGACCCTTAGCATTACGCAGCACACCCCCCTCACCCCGCACCGCCTCCGAGATGAGGAAGGGGATGACACCAGGGAGGCGCAGGGCGGTGGGGTGGAACTGGAAGAACTCCATATCGGCAATCTCGGCGCCGGCACCAAAGGCCAGGGCAACACCGTCACCGGTGGCCACTGCCGAGTTGGTGTTGTACCGGAACAGCTGCCCGGCACCCCCGGTCGCCAGGACCAGGTAGCGGCACGCAAACTCCTCAATCGTGCCGGTGCGGCAGTCAAGGGCCTTTATGCCGCTAATTTTGCCCTTCTCCACCACAATCTCGGTGGCCAGGAAGTTCTCCAGCACCTTAATCCTGGAGGAGCGCACCGCCCGGCTCAGGGTAACCTCAATATACTCGCCCGTGGCATCGCCGCCGGCATGGAGGATGCGGGGCACACTGTGGGCGGCCTCCATGGTCAGGGCAACCTGCCCGTCAAGGGTATCAAAGGGCACCCGGTAATCAACCAGGTCAGCGATACGGTCCGGGGCCTCACTGGCCAGGATATTTACCGCACCCTCATCGGACAGCCCGTCACCGGCCTTAACGGTGTCTTGAGCGTGTAGCTCCGGGGAATCGCCCTTGCCGATGGCCGCGGCAATGCCCCCCTGGGCATGCTTGGTATTGCAGTCATCAATACTGCCCTTGGTGATGACCAGCACGCTGCCCTGCGCCTGGGCCAGCAGGGCGGTATAGAGCCCGCCGATACCGCTGCCCACCACTATGTAGTCATACTGGTTCATAAACCCTCTTGTTAACAGTACCTCAGTCGTCCCGGGACTGGGCGCCGTATTCCATTTTATATCCTGGCAATGGGATGGTGCCGAGGCGGAGATTTGAACTCCGACGAGCTTACGCTCACCACCCCCTCAAGATGGCGTGTCTACCTATTCCACCACCTCGGCACTCATGGCAGGAGTGGCAGGATTCGAACCCGCGACCGGCGGTTTTGGAGACCGCTGCTCTACCAACTGAGCTACACTCCTATACCCCAAAGATTATATTCCATTATATAACCTTTGTTCAATTATTCAACAACAAACCGTTGCAACTATTTACTTAATATGCTATACTTAACTTAACCTGAATTAGCCAACAGGAGCCAACTTTGAACCTTTAAACCAGTCCAGCGAGGCTGGCAAGGGAAACCAGGAGCACATAGCATCACGCGACCTCTTGCCAGCCGGGACAAGAGGTTTTTTTATGCCTGAAAAAATCGTTATGACGGCTGAGGACATCCGGCGCACCCTGGCCCGCATCGCCCACGAGATACTAGAGCGCAACAAGGCCACCGACCACCTGGTACTGGTCGGCATGCATACCCGGGGCGTCCCCCTGGCCAAGCGTCTGGCCGCCAATATTGAGCAATACGAGAAATCAAGGCTGCTGGTCGGCGCCCTGGACTTCAGTTTATACCGGGACGACCTTAACCCATCCGAGGCCAAGGCCGCCGTCCAGCGCACCGATATCCCCGCCGATATCAACGATAGGTCCGTGGTGCTTGTGGATGATGTCTTATATACCGGCCGCAGCATCCGCGCCGCCATGGACGCCCTGATTGACCTGGGACGCCCGCGCTCCATCCAGCTGGCGGTGCTCATTGACCGCGGCCACCGCGAGATGCCGATACGGGCGGACTACGTGGGTAAGAACATCCCCAGCGCCCGGCATGAGGAGATTCAGGTCAGGCTGGCGGAGACCGACGGCATTGATGAGGTCGCCATCGTCAGCCCGCCGAACAACAGGCATGCTATAAATACACCGGAGAAGCCGTAGTTCCAAAGGAGGTCGCCATGACGCTGAAAAACAGGAGCCTGGTAACCATGGATGACCTGTCCAACGGGGAGATAATGGCCATCTTCTCCCTGGCTGACGAGATGGCCGGGGCCATGGACAAGCAGTTCGGGCTATGCCAGGGCAAGATTATGGCCAGCCTGTTCTTTGAGCCGAGCACCCGGACACGGCTTTCCTTTGAGGCCGCTATGCACCGGCTCGGCGGGCGCGTCATCACCGCCTCCGACATCGGCGCCACCTCTATGGCCAAGGGGGAAAGCATCGCCGATATGGCCAGGGTGGTCGGCAGCTACGCCGATATTATCGCCATCCGCCACCCCTGGGAGGGGGCCGCCAGGGTGGTGGCCGACTACGCCGGCATACCGGTCATCAATGCCGGGGACGGCGGCCACCAGCACCCGACACAGACCCTCTGCGACCTTTATACCCTCCAGAAGGAGAGGAAAACAATCAAAGGCTTAACTATCGCCCTGTGGGGCGATTTGAAATACGGGAGGACCATCCACTCCCTCATCTTCGCCCTGGCCAAGTTCGGTGCCAACATCCTCTTCTGCCCCAGCCCGGGGCTGGAGGTGCCGGCGCACGTCATGGACAAGCTGACCAGGGAATACGGGGGCGAGCTGGAAAGGTACGAGGGGCTGGACCAAAAGGTGAAGGGCGGGCTCTTCACCCTGGATGCCATCTACACGACGCCCTCAAAGCCCCACCAGCTGGCCATGATGCCTGATATTAGCTTCCAGATGGAGCTTAAAAGCGGGGTTGATGCCCTGTATGTCACCCGGCCCCAGAAGGAGCGCTTCGCCGCGGCGGAAGCAAGTCAGGACCTGAAAAAGGCCCTGCCGGTGGTGGACAAGAAGCTGCTTGAAGGCAAGGCCTTCCGGGAAACGCTGGTCATGCACCCCCTACCCAGGGTTGACGAGCTGGCCTACGAGGTTGATGCCGACTGGAGGAGCATGTACTTCAAGCAGGCCGCCCGTGGGGTGCCGGTGAGGATGGCACTCTTGGCCGCCCTGCTGGGCGCGAAAGAAGTAGCTATCCCTGAGGTGGCCTCACCACCCCTGCTAGATTACCCCCTCTACCGCCATGATTCGGGCATAAGGTGCCCCAACCCAAGGTGCGTCTGCGTCCAGGAGACCGAAATAAAATACCTCAAGCCCGAGTTCAAGATAGTGAACACCCAGCCCCTAACGCTGCGGTGCATCTACTGTGAGCACGGGTTTGAGCCCAAATACGTAGCCAGCTCCGAATGGCATGAGGGCAGGCTGGACACCAAGAAGTACCACAGCGCCGACAGCCACTGGACGAAGGACATCAAGCCGGAGAACCTGATTGTTTTCAATACCGAGGAGGAGGCGCAGGCAAAGGGCTTCAAGCCCAGTCACTTTACCGGAGGTCACCACTAATGGACTTTACAAAAGCCCTGCTCATCCGGGGAGGCCGCATCATTGACCCCGGCCGGGGCCTGGATAAAACCGGCAGCCTCTTGATTGTAGAAGGTAAAATCTCCTGGATGGGGGAGTCATCACCACCTGAGCCGGAATATGACATCATCCGCGCCGAGGGGCTTATCGTCTGTCCGGGCTTTATTGACCTCCACTGCCACCTCCGCCAGCCCGGCGACGAGGAGAAGGAGACCATCGCCACCGGCACGCTGGCGGCGGCGCGGGGCGGCTTTACCACCGTAGCCTGTATGCCCAACACCAACCCACCACTAGATAACGAGGCCATGATAAACTACGTGAAAACCATCGCCGCCAAGGAAGGTGTCGTCCGTGTCTTTCCGATAGGCTGCGTTACCAGGGACAGAAGGGGGGAGGAGCTGGTGGATATGGGTGAGTTGGAAATTGCTGGTGCCATCGGCTACAGCGATGACGGCGAGCCGGTAAAAGACCCGGAGCTCATGCGCCAGGCCCTGGAATACAGCGCCGCCTTCAATCTGCCGGTAATTGACCACTGCGAGGACAAGGCCCTCACCAAGGGCGGACAAATCAATG
>Ga0315280_10002600_pt1 | contig 29070 bp, 21 predicted proteins | sample YL17G06_40_MG_FD_203697 | JGI IMG/M metagenome (GOLD analysis project Ga0315280, IMG submission 203697) | Sediment microbial communities from Yellowstone Lake, YNP, Wyoming, USA - YL17G06_40 | ecosystem: Environmental > Aquatic > Freshwater > Lake > Sediment | place: USA: Wyoming | collected... | reverse complement strand
TTGAGCAAACTTTTCGGTTTCACCTTTATTTTTCGCTTTCATCACTAAAAGCTCCGAGTAGATGCTAGTTGCTTTGGAGGAATATAGAAAAAATTATGTGGTTTGTGTCTATTTTCTTTTGCGTTTTCTAAGGCTTAGCGCTACGCCAAACAAAGCGATCAGCAGCGTGTAGGCTGCTATTTGGGATGTTGGAGTTCTTTTGGCCAGTGATATTGAATATCCTCCAACTGGAGTAGGAGGAATGACAGTGATTCTTGCGGTTTCTGATTGCGCAATGTTGTTGTTGGCATCTTTAACTTGTAAGTATACATAATATATTCCGCTTGTAGTTGGTGTGAATGTCCATGAGGCGGATGTTGCTCCTGAAACTTGACTCCCGCCAAGGTACCATTGGTAACTGTACGGTGGATACCCTCCTGAGGGCGTTGATGTGAAGGTTACAGATTGTCCGACTAATATCGAGGCTGATGTTGGGGAGATTGAAACTTTAAGTGGTGGCGCAACCGTTACTGAGGCTATATTTGATTTTGCAGTATTGTGATTGCTGTCTGTGACATTCAAGTAAACGTTATAGGTTCCACTAGTCACTGGGGTGAACGTCCATGTGGGGGAAATGGCGCCTGAAACTTCCGTTCCGTTGAGATACCATTTGTAAGAGTAACCCGGTACACCTCCGGAGACTGTAGAAGTAAAGGTTACGGATTCTCCAACCTTAATCTTTGCTGACGTTGGGCTTATCGAAACTGAGAGTGACTGAACAGCCTTGTAAACTAGAGTAATGGTCTTGGCTTGGTCCATAGTGACACTAGCGGATGGGCTGTAACTGTCAAACTTGTATCCGTTTACGATGTCTTGAGGATCGCTTACGGTTAAAGCTGTACCTGCGTCAGCCCACTCAGTCCATGTTGTTGCCTTTTGTACGTTTGTGTATGTGGTTCCACACTGGGTGTATGTGACTTTAAACGTTCCTCCAATAGCCCCTGCTGGACTAGCGGTGACAGTAATCTGGTATTGAGTCTTGTAGGACCCACTTATCGTCAGGAGACTGTTTACTGTCTGCGGTGAAGGTAGAGTGACACCGATGAGAACGTATCTTACGCCGGGGGCTCCAAGCACAGTGTCTTGGTATACATATGTAATTTCAGAGCCAGCCTTAACCCAAACGCCGAAGGGAACAGTCCCGATTGGATCAGTGTCAGCAGTATACGTGACAGTCGGCGCTACACCAGACCCTGTCTGCGTGAAAGACACCTGGTATTGAGTTTTGTATTCGGCTGTGAAGGTCTTAGGAGAGTTCATGGTTTCAGATGCTCTTGGATTGTTTGTGGAAGAGTCTTCGACCCATTTTACAAAGACGTATCGGGTATCAGCTGCTCCCGAAATCGTATTGTCCACACCAATAGTCCCGGTGGGAGTTTCTGCGTCGAACCATTTGGTGTAGGACGAGGTATCTGATGCTGAGCCAACCTGTGATCCTGCAAGATAGACCTTCGTGGGATAGGCGGAGGGAAGCCCGCTTGTCTTTATGGTTAGGAGAAATTGATGTGTCCACGAAGCTGTTTCGCTGATTGGGCTGTTTATGGTTACTGAAGATGGGTTGGCCGTGCCCGTGTAGCTAACGGTACCCGTTCCTGTCCATCCGTTCCATACATACTGTTCGCCTGTAATAACTGATGGAGCAAATGCTTGAATAGGCACGACTGTTCCAGCTTCATACCAGTGGTCTCCAACCAAAGGAGAAGTAGTTCCAAAATTGGTAACCATGGTTAATCGGAATTCATGCCGCCAAGCAGCCGTTTCCGTGATTGGACTGTTCATAGTTACAGAAGATGGATTATCCATACCAGTATATGAAATAGTGCCAGTACCAGTCCATCCAAGCCAAACATAACGCTCACCATCAACCGCTGATGGAGCAGTGGCCCCGATTGATACAACTGAGCCAGCATCATACCAATGTTCACCAACATAGGGGTCGGTTGTGCCAAAGTTAGCAGCCATGGTTAGACGATATTGGTGGGTCCAAGAAGCTGTTTGGGTTATGGGACTGTTCATTGTGACAGCAGCAGAGTTATCCATGCCCGTGTAAGAGATTGTTCCGGTGCCCGTCCATCCATTCCATACATACCGCTCACCATCAACCGCTGATGGAGCAAATGCTTGAATAGACACTACCAAGCCAGCATTATACCAGTAGTCACCTACAGAAGGATTGGTTGTGCCAAAGTTCGTCGACATGCCCAATTTGTATTGTGTCTGGTAGTTGGCTGTGACTGTTTGAGATGTGCTTGGAACAGTGTATGTGTGTGTTTGGGTTCCGCCGTCGCTCCAACTAGTGTAAACATACTGGGTACCTGTTCCCCCTGACACTGGGGATAGGGCTTGAAGCGTGTGGGTGCCGCCTACCGTCCAAGTGAACGTGTGTGGCGTGTCGTACGCTGTACTGTCAACTTTGACGAAACCTGAACCAGTAACTGGACTTGAAGTTATCGTAATGGAAACTGTGGGTGCCGTAGATACTGTTACTTTGGGCTGTGTTCCTTTTAAGGTGAATGCATAGCCACACGATTTGTCCGTCCATGCGGTAGTAGTCCATGTATATGTGCCTGCTGTTCCTGGAGCAGTAGCTGAGAAAGTAACAGAAACAAATTGTCCACGAGAAAGCCTATAAGAATCTGCCGTAGCATTGAGTTTTATGTAACCAGAGACAAGAGTCGCAGTCCACGGTTTTCCAAAAGGATATGACACGGTTAGACTCGAGATGATTGTAAAGCCTGAAGGAACCGCTATCGTCGCAGAGCCCAGCAAAACCCCTGAACTGCTAGACATGTCGTTCGTGATTGTAATGGTGTATGACTTGGTTTCGCTAGTAATGGCTGTGGTTGGTGAAATAGTTGCTGTGAAATACCTATAAGTGTGGTCCATGAATGTTGTTGTGGCTGTGTTTGTTCCATCCGTCGCTGCTACCGTGTATGTTCCTTCCATGCCGTCCAAAGTATAATAAGCCGTGAAAGCGCCAGACCCGTCTGTCGTGGCATAAATCGTGGCTACACTTGAATCTGGAGCCGTAATCGTAATCGCGACCTCTGTATTAGCCAAGAATCCGCTTCCAAAAATGGTTACTGTTTCTTCTGGACCATAATCGTCTTTATCCGTCCAAATAGTTGAGGTGCCACTCTCAACTTGTGAAACAAAAAATGGCAGAATTAGAATTAGTAGAAAAAGCATAACAACTACGATAGGTAATCGTAGCTTCACAGTTTCCCTTCTCCCTCGGCACTAATAATTACAACTTAAAAGTTTTTAAGGCTTTTGGAACTAAGTTCTATATGTTTTTTTTAAAATTATGTGGAATTCAACACATGCTTTACCAACACTTGCGAATTAAAACAGGAGGCTAACATTTTCAAGGTAAACCAGCAATAGTGATGAGACCATGCCTCTTTCAGCAAACCGAGAAGTTTCCATTATTAACTTTACCGTTGAGTTAAGGCGAATTTTCTTCAACAAATAGATACAAAAAAGAGAGAAGTTAGAAGATTTGTATAAACTCACTTGATTTCACTGAAGATTCTGCTCGTTTCTTTGACTTAGTAAACTTCACTAGGACAACAGCGAATAGTATTGCTACTAAGAGTATCATTGGGATGATGGTAACTGGAAACTCAGGAATCACTTCAGTGCCTACTATATAAACTGTTTTTCTACTTAGCGGACAAGCAAAGTACAGGTAAGTATTAGTTTGGTCCTCAGTCACTTGATGATCTGTGATTTGACCACCTACTATAACTAACCATTGATCGGGTGTGGTGTACAAAAGTGCTTTTGGAATAGTTACGCTACAGTAGCCAATGGTGCCTTCTGGCCCTGTAATGTTAAAGTATAGTGCTCTATGTGGTTGGTCGAAGTGCATAGGCATAGGATCAACTGTCACGTTGCTCTGGGTTACGACAATGTAAGACTGACTCGCCCAGACTATGTGGTGATAAAGTGTTTCAACAGTAAATCCGTATTGTCCGCCTTGGAGGTTGTACGGTATCTTATTTCCATCAGGGTCGAAGAGCTGCGTGTCTATAAGCTTAAAGGGAACAGCTGATGGCGGTCCTTGGAGAATTTTGAATGTTATTGTTGCGACGATTCCAGATCCTTCTGGAAACAGTGTCTGGTCGAACACACCGTTGGTTGTGTTTGGATAGATCATGTTACCCGCTAGCACGTGAGGCCCATAGAGGAGATCATCTTCGACGTAGGAAACCCAGAAGGTTTCGTAAAGGTTCCATCTCGGATCCTGAAGGAACGAACCCTCAGTAACATTAACAACCTTGATTAACTTTGGATCGTACGTCAGTCGAAATTGAATTCCTATAAGATGCCAGCGTGCGTCGATGTTATTTGCTTCTATGGTAATGTTGAAAAGTTCACCTCTGCTTGAAGCGTGGTATAAGCTAGGGTTGACGCTAAGAAACTGCGAAGACGTGATTTCAACGTATCCGTTTTGAATATTATGGGGAATCTCGTTTCCATCGCCGTCAAAAATTATAGTCTCGGCCTCTATGAACTCGAGTGGACATGAGATCGATGCATTCGGCTCTGTTAGTAGATAAATCACTTTGAATGTTATTGTTGCGACGATTCCAGATCCTTCTGGAAACAGTGTCTGGTCGAACACACCGTTGGTTGTGTTTGGATAGATCATGTTACCTGCTAGCACGTGAGGCCCATAGAGGAGATCATCTTCGACGTAGAAAGCCCAGAACGTTCCGTACAAGTCCCACCTCAAATCCTGAAGAAACAAACCCTCAGTAACATTAACAACCTCAAGGATAGTAGTATTGTAGCGAAGCCTGAATTGTACTCCGATTAGTTTCGAAGCTGCATCTACATTTTTCAGCGTGACGTTAACATCGAAAGTATAATTTAAGTATGGCGCTTGTACGCTCACGAGCGCTGGTTCAACTTGCAGTGTAGTAGTCGCTTGAGCCTGCGCGTGATTTCTTGCAGTTATGCTTACAGCAAACAGTTGAGCAATCAGAATCAACAGCAGTATCTTTTGTTTCAACAGGTCGTTCACCGAACACATCTAGAAGATAGTTCTATATTTCAACATTGCTATCGTATTATTAATATTTATAATCAAGTTTCAGAATATTTAAAATTATTATGGTTTTTAGGTTAGTCAAAAGTGAAAAAAGGAAAAACTTTTTGTTTTATTTGATAGTTTGATAAAGTTAGGGTTTTAATCTTCTCTTCAAGAAAGTTGAGACTATAAGTGTTAGGACCATAAAAATTGACAATGTTGTGGCTGATGGAAATTCGATATAATTGCGCTACCATTGTGCTGACTGTGTGTGTTATGTAATGTTAACGTAACGGCTACAGTTCGCCGGAGCATTCGTTTCATTAAATCTTATCAGAATAATGGTGCCTGCAACAGCGGTAAAGATGGTAACCCATGAATGTAGAAGAAAACGAAACACTCTTGTTACAATGTTATCTATAACCTAGTTCAGCTGCAGATGGAGTGTAACTGTTAAGTTGCAGTTTCTTAAATTGTTTAGGATTCTTCTTAGGTTTTAGCTTAAGCTAAAATTCTATGATGTACATTATAGCTTATTCCTTGATGAACCTGCTGCCTTTGTGTGAAATGTTTTAGGAAGTTTAGTGAAAAGAAAAAGAGGTTAGTTGCTTATTTTTGTTTGATAGACCTTTAGTTTCCGAATGCTTTTCTTAAGAATGACTGTGACAAGTGTTAGAACCATTAAACTTACCACTACTAGGGCCTGTGAAAACTCGGGTATTACTATTCCGTTGTATGTAGTAGTTCCCCCATTAGGTGGGTAAAAGTTACCTAGGTCGTCGACTAACGCTGTGTCTGAGTTAGTGATATTGAATTTAAAAGTTATAGGTTCTGGTGTCAATGCCGTTACGTTGAACTCTATCCAGAATAGGCTTCCATTGCATGGGACTGTCTTCCATGATGGGGCGACTGTTTCAGCATGCAATACGAAGCCGGCAACGTTGTCGATCATTGGGGCGACTGGAGTTGTTGGGATGCCCGCGAAGAGTTGGCTTGTTTTCGGCGGGCCAGGTTCTGTGTAATCTGTTCGCAGCGCCTTTAAGTAGGTTTTGTTGAAGTATAGTTTGACCTGCCACGTGTCTATGCCTGAGGCCCCTCCTGCGAGGGTTGTCATGTTGGCCCATACGGTGATGTTGAACTTTTGACCAACAGTGTAGGTTGTTAAGTTTATTGTTGATGGCTCAACCCACAGGGAGTTCGCATTGTGCGGCTCACTTGGTACACCCGCATAAGCTGTACATATGTTCAGCAAAAGAAATATGATGCTAAATGCCAGTGCAATAGTCACTGGATTCTTTTTCAATTCTCTTTTCCACTCCTTATGTTTTTAAAAATCTTTTATAAGTATTAACATTTAAGCTTTTTCCTATAAGTAGAAAAAAAAGAAGATGGTGCGATTTAAGGAACACATTGTTTCCCGAAGTTTTTTGCAGCTAAACGTATGTCGAAGATGTCAATGCCGCCGCTTTGGTTTAGGTCGTAGTCGGGGTTCCACCTTGGATTGCCTGGATACGATCCGAAGGCCGCTGCTATTAAACGTACGTCGAAAATGTCAACTTGGCCGTTTCCATCCACGTCTCCTAAAAACCTGACTTTCACATTGCCGTCGATGTAAATGTTGTTTGTCACGTTAAATTCCCATGGCAGGATGGCGATTTTTCCAGTTATTGTGTAATTATGACATGGTGCAACTGAGGAAGTGTTCCACACGAAGATCAAAGTGATTTCCGCGTTGGGAGCCAAATCTACAACTTGCTTGGTTCCAATAAGGCTATTATCGTAGTACATTGCCACATTAAAGGTTTGGCTATTGTTTCCTAGATTTTTGGCTGTTGCGTTTATGTTGAGTTGCCAGCCTTGGTAGACCCAGCTACGAGATGGAACAACACTTGTTATCGCTAAGTCTTGGATAAGGATTTGTACGGTGCCGTCATTATAAGTGTTATCGGCTGTATTCTGTTCGTACGGGAGTATTGTGGCCTCGGCTTTTATGGTGTAATTTCTATACGGTTCAGCCAGAGAAGTGTTCCATGTGAAGGTTAATTTAACCTCTGTGTTAGGAGTTAGGTTCGTGACGTGCTGGGTTCCAATAAGCCCAGTGTCGTAGTATGCTTTCACGTCGAAAGACTCAGGTTGATTTCCCAAGTTTTTAGCCGTTACGTTTATGGTGACTAACTGACCTCGGTAGGCACTATTAGGGGATGAAACAACACTTGTTATGGCTAAGTCTTGGATAAGTGATGCAAAGAAGCCGTCTATTGCGGTGTGGGTTATTGGTTGACCCTCTGAATTGGTGAGTGTAGTGTTGGTCAAGTCTAGAGGAGTTGCTCCGATTGCGTCGACGTGGAATCTTATTCTCACTAAAGCAATTGGAGAATCTGTCGTGATTGAACCTGAATACGTGAGTTTGACCCACATATATCCCGCTTCATCGTCAAACATACATATGGCGGATGGAGTTTTACCTTGAACTTTAAATATCTCAATACCTACCCATGACAGGACATTAGTATCATATGTGAGGTTGAACTCACAAATCCGCAAGTTTGCGACATCATCAATCGTTATGTTAATTGCGAAGGTTGATGAGGGCACCATATTCGGATCAACGATTTCTGGAGGATCCACGTAAAGTATTGTTCCCTCAATCGGCACTGGTGAAAACACCGCGTGCAGCGTGTGGTCAGTGTCCATTGTTACTTCTATCGGGTTGGGTGCTCCAACGTTTGGGCCATCCAGCTCCCAATGGTCGAGGGTGTAGCCTGCGCCTGGCATTGCTGTAACAGAGACTTTTGTTCCTTGAGCGTATGAGTAAGTGCTTGGTGATGGACTTGTCGTCCCGCCGACTGTCGAAGTTATAGTCAGCGTGTATTGTGCGGCCACAGATTCGAATTTGTATTGTCCGTTGTATGGAGTAGTTGATCCATTAGGCGGGTAAAAGTTACCTTGGTCGTCTATTAAGGCTGTGTCTACGTTGTCTATGTTGAATAGGCTTGTTAGTGTTTGGCCTTTTGATGGGACTTTTGTGACGTTGAACTCTATCCAGAATAGGCTTCCATTGCATGGGACTGTCTTCCATGATGGGGCGACTGTTTCAGCATGCAATACGAAGCCGGCAACGTTGTCGATCATTGGGGCGACTGGAGTTGTTGGGATGCCCGCGAAGAGTTGGCTTGTTTTCGGCGGGCCAGGTTCTGTGTAATCTGTTCGCAGCGCCTTTAAGTAGGTTTTGTTGAAGTATAGTTTGACCTGCCACGTGTCTATGCCTGAGGCCCCTCCTGCGAGGGTTGTCATGTTGGCCCATACGGTGATGTTGAACTTGTAGCCAATTGTGTGCGCTGGGTTGGCTGTTGTTAGGTTTACGGTTGAGGGTTCAATCCAAATAGCGTTCGCATTGTGTGGTTCGTTGGGAACTCCTGAAAAAGCTGTTGAAATACTTAGCAAAAGTACTACTGCAATTGAAAAGAGGCTTAAAATCTTCCTATTTTTGTTATGCATTTCCTTTCTCCTCTCATTATTCAGATTGGAATTTTGTTCTTAAAGGTTTCGGAATTTTCTTCTATAGGTATTCTTGTCAGATTAGTTTAGAATTTTTTTCTATTATTTTTTTGAATGGAGTTCAAAGAAATTGGGAACTAGGGGTCTTGTCCGAAAGCCTTTGCAACGGGGCGGACGTCGAATATGTCGATTTTGCCGTTCTTGTCTACGTCTGCTTTTGCTGGGTGTGGACAGGCTGAACATGGAGTTGTGTGCCAGTATTGGCCGTAGTGTGGGTCTGCTGGGTCTGTTACGAGTAGGGCTCCAAAGCCCTTTGCGACAATGCGGACGTCGAATATGTCGATTTTGCCGTTGCCGTCCATGTCGAGTTTTTTAACAGTTACGTTGAGAACTTGTACTGTGGCCCATGTTTGGTCTGATCGGAGGTTGGCGTCTGTGATTGTTAGGGTGACTGTGTAGTTTCCCTGATTTGGGTATTTGTGGGCTATTGTTGGTGTTGCAACGTTGATTATGCCTGTGCCGTCCCCAAAGTTCCATGCGTAGTTTGTAATTGGGCTGAAGTCTCCTCTAGCTTTGCTCCAGCCTATTGTGGACGTTGATGCATCGAATGTCACTTCTTCATTTAGTATTGGTGTCTGTGGGTCCCAAGTGAAGTTTGCTGTGGGTCCGAATTCTGGGTATATGATTATCGGTTTTGATGTTGTGCACCATAGGCCTTCATTGTCTGTTACATTCAATGTTACTATGTATGTGCCCTTATTCAGATAATTGTGGGTTATTGTTGGGATTGTTTTGGTTATTCTTGACGTTCCATCCCCGAAGTTCCATTCATATTTTATTATAGTCCCTTGGAAGCCTTCGGCTGTGGATGAGGAAGCATCAAATGCTATTGTTTGGTTTTCGTATGGTGCTGCTGGCCAGTAGGCGAAAGATGCTTGTGGCGGATATCCCGCGCTGTTTTGAATGCTAAACGTTGTTGTTGTTAGAGATTTTTGAGTTGGGCTGGCTTGGGCGGTGACGTATACTATGTATTGGCCTGCTAATGGGTCGGGGGAAACTCGTATATCTGCAGTGAACATGCCTGGTGTTGTTTGTGGTGGTGGGGGCGGAAGCGCTGGATATTCCAGTAGTCCTTGTTGGATTTTGCTGATGCAGAAGTACGCAGTTTTTTCTAGGCTTAAGGCCATTCCACCATATTTCGGTTCTTTATTGTATACATTGCCTGCTATTAGAGCTTTTCCTGAGCATGCCCACTTCTCAATGTATATTGAGAATTTTTGGGATACAATTTGGAGGGGGTCGATTGTGCCGTTCCAGAAGCCTACTTGTAATGGTACCATGTTTGCGTCGAAAACTGTTACAGTTGCTATGACTGCTCTTGCGGTCATCTGCCAGTTTTGGATTTGTATGCCGACTTCAATTTGGGTGCCTATTTTTGCGGTGTTTATTGGATTGTTTGCCATATCCATCAGGAATAGATTTGTTATGTTTATTGGCCACGTTTGTGTTGGGTTTCCTATGGTTAGGGTTCTATAAGCGATTGGTGTGCTTCTTGGGTTTTCGGCTTGTATTATTACTACTACGTCTGTGGCTGGTGACCCGTCTTGGGTTATGTTTCCTTCTATAGTTACTTTTTGCCGTAGGAGATAGGTTTGCTTGTCCGTTACCGCGGTTATTGTTAGTAGAGGGGAACTTTGTATCGTCAGGTTTGCTATTGTGAATGTAAGGATTGCAATTAGCAGAAATATTGGGAGTTGCCTATATATCTTCTTTATACGAATCATTTCCTTCTCCCCTTTATTGATAAAAAAGTAAAAGGAAGACATGGTAATAAGTGTTCTGGAATATTCTTCTGAAATGTTTCAGATTAGGCGTATTGCAATACTTGAAAAATAAAAAAAAAGGGATTGGGTTCTACTTCAGTTTAGTACGGATATATGTTAATGGTTGGTCCTGTGTATTCTGAGACCCAGGGTTCGCCGCCCTCAGAGGGGTCTTTGTCGAATGCGGTGGTGTGTATAACAGCGTTGCCTGCATATGCCCATTTCGGAATGTATATTGACTCGGTGAAACTGAATGACTTCCATGTGCAGAATACTGCTCCTCCGACAGTCGTGGAATACAGCGCTATGCCAAATGGTACCAGTAATTCGTCTTGAATCACTATGCTGAAGAGTGCTGGATATGATTGTACAGCATGTGTCTTGTATTCGACAGTTACTTTAACGAAGCTACCGTGGTAGTATGAGGGCTTGTCAGTTGTTACTTTAGTTATGGTGATTAGACGCTCGTAGTAGAATATCATTGTATCTTGTATTTTTACGTCGGCTACCGTGACTGAAGCAGTAATTTTCCATATGCCCGTGATACCGTCAGGGTCGTCGCATGGCCATGGCATTCTATAGATTAGGGTTGCGACTCCATATGAGTCTGTTGTTGCTGTCAACTTGGCCCAGATCTGGTATGTCTGTTTTTTCACTAGTGTGCCGTTCGGAAGCTTATCGTATGGGCCTTCTATCTCGAAGCCAACATCTTTAGACTGTACTGGCCAGTAGTTGTATGTTACATTTGCGTGGAGGTACACCATCGTTTGTGGGAAGACTATGTCCATCCAATGGTTTGGTCCTTGTCCGCCGTAGGGCGTGGGGAACTGTAGGTAGGGTGAACCTACTAATGGTCCATAGAAGTCGTTAATTGCTCCACCGAACAAGTCGATTTGGCGACCCACTGCATTAATGGCTAACATTTTGTATGTGCCGTTGACTATTTTGGCTGTGTCTGTTGGTATGTAGTTTCCATCTTTGTCTCCGAAGTGGCAGTCCTCTGGTAGCCAGAATGGTAAGATGTCGAGTCCACATGTGAGGTTATCTCCGCCGAAGCAGTCCTGCGCTATTGCTCTGAATCTGATAGTGGCTAGCACAGGATTTACTTTTGGCGTGAGATCTGGGACGCCTGGTCCTGGCGCAGATGGGAATATTGTTTGATCATACTCGCTTGTGGTGTCGTTGGGGAATAGGAGGCAGCCCGCGTAGACGTGGGGTGGAAACATGCCGTCTAGATCCCAGTCGCCTGTGAAGAATGTGCCGTAGAGGTTCCATCTGGCATCCTTTAGGAATGGTCCTTCCGTGACGCTTACAAACTGGAGTAATGTTGGGTCGAAGGAAAGTCGGAACTGCCAAGCCACCACGAACCAGTGCGAATCCAGATTCTTTACTGTAACGTTGACGTCGAATTCTTCTCCAATTGAGGGTTCTGGTCCTAAAACTGTGTCTTTTGGTTTTACCTCAAGCCATGGCAGTGGAAGTCCCACCATGGCTAGGATTCTGACCTCACCGTTTTGTGATGTGGTTGTGTCTATTGGCCTAGTGTGGTCTTCTAGAAAAACGCCGCAGAAGGTCAGCGTGCTTTTGTCGTAGTAGCCGCTTGCATAGGGTGGAATTGCCTGCTGAATCATTATGGTGAACCTTACTGTTGCCATCAGAACCTTTCCTGATGGAACTATCCCTGCCTTCGGATAGACAGTGAAATTGATTTCGTCAGGATCGCCATGAGTAACTGTTATAACGCTTGTAGCTGGGTCCCAAACTGCGGTGTTCAAAGTTATGTTCAATGGGCCTACTACTTTTTCTTTGAAGGTTATTATGGCTATGTCTCCGCTTCCCTCTGGGAATGGCGGATTCCATTGGCCAGTTGAGTTTGGCAAGATTAGGTTGCCGACAAGCACATGAGGACCATAGATGCCATCCGATTCAGTGTAGTTCACGAAGAATGTGGTAAGAGAACCTGGCTGTAGGGCTGCGTAGTAAGGCAGGAATGGCCCTTCAAAAGCGCCGACAACATCGAGGACCGTAGGATCATAGCTCAACCGGAACTGAACAGCAATGAGCTTTGAAGCGGCATTTACATTTGTTACTCCTACAGTAACATTGAACGTATCACTGCTCCCTGAAGTGTAGTATTTGTCTGGGTCAACAGTAAACTCAACTGAAATTGCTCCATCAGGGTTGCCAGCGTCGGCTTCAATAAGGTCAAACTTAACACTTTTAGGTGCCGGACCAAGTGCGTCGATGACTGTTGTGTTGTAGCATAGGCAGAATGTGGCAGAAGTGAGGTTCCACGCGGCTGCCAAGTTTTCGATGTAGATGTTGGCGTCGAAGGCTGATCCGACAACTGGCGGTGGATACGGTCCATAAATCAGAGGCCAAACATCTGCTGGCGGGGGGGAAGCTGGCGGCACGCCGTAGAAACCGTCGTGCTCAACCGCCATGTTTGCCGGTGGTGGAGGTTCCCACTTGAACTCGTAGAATCCGTTGTATCGGGTCATAGCGTTCGGCGGATAGATACCTCCCAGATCATCTGCTACTGCTGTGTCTACGTTGTCTAAGTTGAATTGGCTTGTTAGTGTTTCGCCTTTTGGTGGGACCTTTGTGACGTTGAGCTCTATCCAATATAGGCTTCCTGAGCATGGGACCGGTTTGTTTGCTGGGGCGATTGTTTCAGAGTGCCATGCGAAGCCGTTAACGTTGTCGATGATTGGGGTGACTGGAGTTGTTGGGATGCCTGCGAAGAGTTGGCTTGTTGTTCCTTCAGTGTATTTGCACCGCAGCGCATGTAGGTAGTCTTTGTTGAAGAATACTTTGGCTGACCATGTGTCTATGCCTGAGGCCCCTCCTACGAGGGTTGTCATGTTAAGCCATACTGTGATGTTGAATTTGTAGCCTAGCGTATGCAACGCGTTTGCTGTTGTTAGGTTCACAGACCAGTATTGGCCGTTGCCATCTTTGTTGTCGTCTTCAATCCACATGGCGTTTCCAGGGTGTGGTTGTTTGGGAATTCCTGAGAAAGCTGTAGGAATGCTTAGTAGTAACATTGAAATCAGTAAAATCGCTACTTTTTTAGTTAATCCTTTCATTTTCTCCCTTCTCCTTTTTCAGCACATTAAATGTTGTCGTCTCGGAATTTAAGCATTACGGAATAATCTTCTATAAGGAGAAGCGAAAATCTAGAAGACCTAAAGTTTCTTCAACCGCAAAAAATTGATAAAAAAGGGGGTTTGCGCGTTGAACCGCGCCTTTTATTGCGAGCTTACCAGCCGAATTTCTTTGCTACCAACCGGATGTCATTAATCATGTCGCATTTGAAGTCGTCGTTTATGTCTGCTCTGGGGTCCCATCTTGGGTGGCTTGGGTAGGATCCGAAAGCCTTTGCAGCCGCTCTGATGTCGTTAAGCATGTCAACCTTGCAGTCTAAGTTCAGGTCTTCCTTTATGGTTACCCAAATGTAGTGCTTGTAGAAGCTATCTGTGAGCGGTACTGGTCCTCCTGGTTCTTCTTCGACGCATAGACAGTCAAGGTAGTGCAGACACTTTTCTGGGAACACTTCAGTGAACGGTGTTGGCCTTATTCCGTTCCGAAATTCGTCATATGTCACTATTCCGTCGGCACCGATTACGAGGGTTCCGAATGGCGGTATGACTATTGGTCCTGGAATTTGTCTTTCAACGACGCCGTTCTTGGTTTGGTTGATGTAGGCTAAGGTTACGGGCACGAATACGCCGCCTGCTTTGGCGCCTAGGTTTTGCACTTCTAGGTAGAATGTGAATGGTTGGCCTGGGTCGACTCTGGTTGGGGCGATGAAGTTCTGTTCAACTGGGCAGTCCCACCAATATTCGGGGAACTTTACCATGTGACCTATGTTTTCTGCTGGGTGCCAGTAGTCGAAAATGTACGCGTTGCATCCGATTACACAACTGTATTGTGTCACCATGTTTGCTGGTTCGGCGAAGGCGCCTGACGGGTTGTGTCCAATGTTGCTGGCGATGTTCAAGCCCTCGTATTTTGGACTGATCAGTGGATCTACCTTGGCTGGGTCAACTGGAATAGTCTTCTGTGTGAAGAAAGCTGTGTAGTCCTCTGACCAAGGTCTGAAGAGTTGTGGGTTGTGATACCATGGGTGCGTTGTGTTGTGCAGCCTTCCCTCTAACTCTTGTAGGATGCGCTTCGGGAAGAACAGGCCAGTGCCTGCGAAGTCGTACAGTGTAGTGAGTGAGGTCTGGTTGACGTAGGCTGATACGGTGTATGGCTCTTCTATTTCTGTGTAGATGAGGTTCTCCCACATTGTGGAGTATCTTCCAGGCTTCCATTCGCGGAGCATGTCCCAGTTCATCATCACGTCATCTGCCGTCAATGGGTCACCGTTCTGCCAGTACACATCATGCCTAAGGTTGAAAGTGACCTTCATGCCATTTTCGATGCCTAGAGCTGGCCAATGCCAGTAAGTGATCGTCCAGTTGCAGGCAATCCCAGGCATGTCCTTGAGGCTGTCTGGTCCGGTTGGAACGATGTTCAATAGACCTGCTACGACTCTGTCCAAGAAGTTCCATTCGTATAGTTCGTCAGAGTACCAGGGGTGAAACTCTGAAGGAGGCATAGCTATGCGGCGGTTGACGTAGTTTTCGCCTATTGGTGGGGTGACTACCCAGTGCATAAGGTCCCATGTCCAGTCGACATCAGCGCCGTAGCTGGGCATGGCCAACCAGTTTGTGAGCCGTGTTATCACGCCTGTCGATGGGTTCCTTCTTCCGTAGATGCCTGCTTGGTAGCCGGCGGTTCGAACGATGTATGGGTTCCACTCGTATGAGAAGTGTTCCTGGAATTCGTCGGCAGCGTTCTTAACCTTGGTTCTGTTTAGATCAAACTTGATGATTTCAGTAAGTGCGTCGCATGTATCGTTTACGAAGCCACCAGTGTTGTATGCCCATGGTACAGCGAATTGGGAGTTGAAGAAATCATACAAGTAGTCGGGGAACCTTCCTAGGTTTGTCCAGCCTAAAGTCATAATGTCGAAGTCGTGGGAAGCCAGTATTTTCTGGACTATGGCGCCGAACGACATCCCCGTCGGTTTGATCGGATACAACTTGTATCCGCCACCGCTAGCTGCTGTGACACCCATCCACTCGAAGAACTTGTTCCACACTATACAGTATTCTTCGATCGTCGTTTGCAGAAGTGAATCCCCTGAAGAGTAAAGACACTCCAGCGTCCTCACTTCCGATCCGTCAGGGTTGTAAAGTTTTCCGCCCGTAACCCTGTAGCCAGCGTCGTACAGAGATTGGTTCGCATAAGCCCAATCCTTGCCTACATAGACTGCAGAGTTGTGCCATTCAGCTTGGGCATCTGGAACTATGGAGTCTAGCGGGTAATTGAGTGGGCCAAGAAGTGCAGAAGTGATTCTTTCCTTTTCTTGATGTCCAATGGCATAGTGCATGGCGGTTCTGAAGACGCTGTCGTTGGTCGGCTGCAATTTCACTCCAGGAACTGGTGCATAGCTTGGAGTGTAATCTCTGCAGTTGAAACCGAACCAAGCGAACGCGGCCATCTCAGCCAAACTCGTATCAAATCCTAACGCTTGAAGGTCTTCATAATCTTTAAAGGTAGGCGTGCCAGGCATGAAGTCGATCTTACCATCCTTCATATCCGCTACTGCTTGTGAACCTTGCATGATCACTTTGTACCAGATGTCATCAAGCCGTGGTTGATCAAATGGAGGCTCGATTGTTGAGGCTACTAGAGACATTGACAACAATAGAATACCTAAAGCTAACGCAATAAAGGATATTTTTGACATTTTCAAGTTTTTTCTACTCCTTTCTCCTTTTTTTCAGCAATAGTTACTTGCAGATACGTATTTAAAAGTCTTATGGAAAAATGTTACACTGCAGAATAGGTTTAAATCCTCAGCTAACTAATCCCATTAGAGTTAAATATTCAAAAGAATTTAATTGGTATGTGGTGCTGTGATCAAATATGGGGTTAAAAAAATACATCGCTAAAAGAGTTGTTATCGCATTTTTGACCCTGTTCATCGTCATGAACATAAACTTCTTAATATTCCGCGTCTTCTCCCCAGTATCAGACCCTTCACAACTAATATGGGACCCCCGTATGCCTGCAGGAGCAAAAGAGCGGCTACGTGAGTTATGGGGTCTAGCTTTCTGGAATGGCACTGGTTGGCAAGATACAGCTCTCTTCCCAAACCAATATTTCACATATCTATACAATTTATTTACGTGGAATTACGGACTCTCCCTCGCTATCCAACCAACTCCCATAGCGGAAGAGATGGCATGGCGTCTAAGAAACACAATATTGATCCTCGGATTAGCAATGGTTGGACAGATATCGCTAGGGATTCCTCTTGGTTTGCTAGCAGGATCAAGAAGAGGAGGCAAAGCAGACGTAGCAACAATAGGGGTCGGTCTTTTCACATGGGGAGTCCCAACATTCTTCATCCAAATACTATTCATACTCGTCTTCACCCATTGGTGGGGTGCCACCTTTGGCTGGTTCCTTTTTGAATCAGGAGGTGTTCTTTCTTCGCCTCCTCCACCTCCAGGAACCTTAAGTTACGTTGCTGACTTATTGTGGCACGCAATACCACCGATAATAACATTAACCATTGCCGGTTTCGGCTCTTGGGCCCTCTACAACAGAAACATGATACTTGACGCCCTAACTGAGGATTATATAATGACAGCACGCGCAAAAGGCGTAAAGGAAAGAGACGTCATCTATAAACATGCCTTTCGAAGCATACTTCCACCAATCATAACAATAGTAGCTATGTCTATTCCAGGAATCGTGACGGGGGCTATAATAACGGAGTACATATTCTCATGGCCTGGAATTGGAAGATGGTACATAGACGCCATCAGTAATAACAACTATCCCGTGGCTCAAGCAGTACTTTACAACTATGCTTTCCTGATGATAATTGCAAACCTTGTTGCAGACTTCCTTTATGGCGTCGTAGATCCACGAATAAGAGTTGGTATGAGAAGATAAGGGATGGGACATGCCAGTATTTAGCAAAGAAAAAAGGATAGTTTACCTTAGAAAAATTCAAGGTTTCTGGGAAGATTTCCATAGGAACAAAATAGGCTTTGCTGGTTTAATAATACTTCTTCTATATATATTCGTGGGTATTTTTGCGAATTACATCGCGCCGTACGATCCAGCAAACCCACCAAGAGTAGCTGGGGCAACTGGTGTGGCTGCGCCCTTCGCGATGCCCGAATGGATGGCCATCTTTCCCCAGTACCGAGACCTTCCACGGACCATTGTACGCACAATGGGAGATATGACAATTGTCCAAAATTCAAGCAGTGTTAAAATTGTAAGAGATAAAGAAATCCTGTTTAATTTTACAAGTGATGGAATCCTCGAAGAAAAAAATGTTAGCATAGCTGCAGAAATCAATTACCAGTACACCCCCCCGCCGGAGTTTTGGTTTGAATATATTTTTGACGTAAATGTCAAACCTAAGTTTGGAGTCAAGGTTACCACTGAAGTTTTTTTGAAAGGTGAGATAGAAGATCCAGTGTGGGAAAAATACTTTATCAACTCAACTTTAGCTTCTCTTAATAAGAGAACATTAACAATGAGTTTTCCAACTGTAACATTGGGCGGTTCATCACAAGGGTACGAAACCCGTAAATACCTATTTGAACAAGAGGAACCTCGCGTAGATAAATACGTGAGCATGGACCCTGCAAAGTATCTTTTCGCAACGAAGCAAAAATATCAGGTGTTGCTCAAAATAGGATTTCAGCCTCTCAAAGGCTACAGTAACCAGTCGGCTACGGTACGTTTGAAATCTGCTGGTTTTGAGACAATGGGCTCACTTCATGGAATATTAGGAACGCAATTATATCGAGAAGATGTCTTCTCCGAACTAGTTTATGGGGTTAGAATCTCACTAATGATAGGCATACTCGCAGCCGTCATATCAACATCGGTGGGCATTCTTTTTGGTGTTGTCGCGGGATACATGGGAGGTATCCTCGACGAAACACTGATGCGAATAACAGACGTACTATTATGTCTACCAGTTTTACCATTACTAATCATACTCATATATTACTACAAACCCAATATATTCTTCATCGTATTGCTTATAGCAATCTTCGGATGGCAAGGCCTATCAAGAGTTGTCAGAGCTCGAGTCCTCTCAATTAGAGAAATGCCCTTCATAGAAAGCGCAAAAGCCGCAGGTGCGTCAAACTCTTACATATTATTACACCACTTAGTGCCAAACGTCATCCCAGTTGCAATGGCAGCCATGATTCTAGCCGTTCCAGGAGCCATTCTAACCGAAGCAGCATTAAGCTTCATAGGATTTGGCGACCCCAACTGGACAACATGGGGAAGAATGCTTAACGACGCAAATGGCAGCGGCGCTTTCACCCGTCTAGCATGGTGGTATGCAGTACCACCTGGACTAGCAATGACAATCCTCTGCTTAGGCTTCGTCTTCATCGGACACGCAGTAGATGAAATCGTGAACCCAAGACTAAGGAGACGAAGATAAATGGAACTGCTCAAAGTCGAAAACCTAAAAATGTATTTTCAAACCTTAAGAGGATACGTTAGAGCAGTGGACAACGTCAGCTTCAGCGTAGACCAAGGAACCGCACTTGGACTCGCCGGAGAATCCGGATGTGGCAAAACAAGCTCCGCTTTAACCATTCTAAGATTATTACCTATGAACGGAAGAGTATTAGGTGGAAAAATCAATTTCGAAGGAATAGACCTATTGGAAATGAGCCACGAAAGATTTCGCCAAGAAATTAGATGGAAAAAACTATCTGTGATATTCCAAGGAGCCATGAACGCCCTAAATCCCGTCAAAAAAATTGGAGATCAAATAACTGAGGGCATCCTCATTCACGAAGATATCAGCCGAAACGAAGCAGTGGAAAGAGCAAAAAGATTACTAGACCTCGTCGGAATTGGAGCGGAAAGAATTGACAGATACTCCCATGAACTCAGCGGTGGCATGAAACAACGAACAATGATAGCGATGGCCCTAGCATGCAACCCCGACCTAATTATAGCAGACGAACCAACAACTGCACTGGACGTTATAATACAAGCCCAAGTACTAAAAGTCATCAACGAATTACGACAAAAACTACATCTCAGCATGATAATGATATCACATGACCTCTCAATGATCGCTGAAACCTGCGATAGAGTCGCAATTATGTACGCCGGAAAGATTGCGGAATATGGAAACGTAGTCTCGGTATATAAGGAACCGTTACATCCTTACACGCAAAAACTGATAGCAGCCTTCCCCAGCATCCTAGGACCCAGAAGAGAACTCACTTCCATACATGGCTTCCCACCAGACCTTCTCAACCCACCACCCGGTTGCAGATTTCACCCAAGATGTTCCTACGCGACGGAAATCTGTCAGAAGAAAGAACCAGCAATTGTACAATGTGGTAGTAAAGAACATTATGTAGCGTGTCACCTTGTTGGATAGTGAAACACTATGGAAGAAGCAATAGTAGAGGTACGTAATTTAAAAAAGTATTACCCAATAAAGCTTGGTTTTTTAAAGACAATACTAGCTAAAGAAGTTCCACAAGTTCACGCCGTTGATTCTGTAAGTTTTTACGTAAAACCGAGGGAGATCTTCGGCCTCGCTGGAGAGACGGGTTGTGGAAAAACGACAACAGGAAGATTACTGCTTAGACTAATCGAGCCCACAGAAGGCAAAGTGCTCTTTAAGGGTAAAGACATAACAGCTCTGCCCCTCGAAGGCGGAGAAATGAGAAGGCTGCGACGGAAAATGCAAATAATATTCCAAGACCCCTATGAATCTTTGAACCCTCGAATGAGCATTTACGACATCGTAGCTGAGCCCATACAAATTCAAAAAATTACTGAAAAAGAAAGCGAAACAACGGAGAGAGTAACGAAAGCGCTAGAAGATATGGACTTAACTCCACCTGAAGAATTCCTATATAGGTTTCCTCACGAGATTAGCGGTGGACAGAGGCAAAGAGTAGCAGTAGCGAGAGCTTTCGCAGTTGAACCCGAGTTTATCGTAGCGGATGAGCCTGTCTCCATGCTAGATGCTTCTATCAGAACCGAAGTTTTAAAGTTGATGTTAAGCATGGTGGAAAGAGTTCATTGCGCGTACCTCTATATAACGCACGACATAGCGTTAGCTCGATATATATGTGACCGAATCGCAGTCATGTACTTGGGAAAAATTGTCGAGATGGGACCAGCTGAAGAAGTGATCGGAAAACCAGTACATCCCTACACTGAGGCCTTGCTCGCGGCTGTTCCAGTTCCTGACCCAACAGCGAGACGAACCAAAGTTGTTATCAAAGGAGAAGTCCCAAGTTCTGTCAACCCTCCTAGCGGATGCAGATTCCACACCAGATGTCCCTATGCTCAGGAAATTTGCCGAAAGGATGAGCCAGAACTAGTCGCTAGTGGAAAAGATAGATACGCAGCATGTCACTTCCCACTTAGCTAAACACTTCCATCTAGTTTTCAAATAAGAAACTTAAAAACGGAGTTTATAATTTTTCAATTAACGAGAATAATAATAGAAAAGGATAACCTCGGAAAGACTAACGCCGGATATGAAGCCGTTTAGACTTATGAACCAGCTTGTCACATCTAAAATGCTTAAGAGAATAAGCGGCATAGCCATAGCTATGATAAAACAAACCATAAGAAATATTGTTTTCAATTTATTGCTGCCTTGTGGCTTCGTAACGGAATATTCTTCTGGGACCTCAGATTTTCTCCTGGAGAAAACATAGATTTTTATTTCAAGTGTGACAAAAGTTAAAAGGCATGTTGATGCGAAGTAAAGTATTAAGGTAATAGGATCTGTCAAAAGTAACAGCGCTAGGACTATAGACAATGCTGCTAATATGGCGCTCAGATAAACTCCAGACTTGCTGAAAGGATATTCGATGGATCTGCTCTTATCGGAAGAACCCAAATCGAAAAACCTCCAATCATCATGTAAGTGGCAACACATTCACTTATTTAAGTTGCACCTCATGAACACCATAGACTATGATGGATACACCCCATCGAAGCGAACACGAACAAGATTAGGCAAAGATGTCTCAAATACAATTAAGCCCGATACACCCCACTTCAGGCTCACAGAATAGTTCACAGGAAGCTGAACATTAGGCATCGCCATCGTTACATTCTTTTCGCCGAAAGGCTCTATTGGAAAGGGAGTATCATATCTAGATGTGTAGCCTTTAGTTTTCCCCACGGGTACATTACTAAAGGAAAGATACGCCGTAATGACTTTGGCGCCAAAATAGAATTCTGAAGGATTTTTTATCGTAATAACAGTTTGTACATTCACTAGCGTAGCGTTAATATTCTGAACAGAAACATTACTAATCGAAACACTAACGACACGAACCGACATACTTATACCAATGAAAAGATATGCTGAATAAAGTAATATAATAGACGTTGCTAGGGTGAATATTGTGAAGGATGTTAAGACAACCTTTCGAATGTTCAACGTATCCTCCCTCGTGAGAAATTATATGGTGGGAATATATATGTGTAATGAAACCATTTCCTAAAAGACAAAGAGGGATTATGTGGGGGAACATATTTGGGCAATAGCTTGATGATTGGAAAGAGCCGGAAAATGTTCACGAAAGAGTTAATATTGATGTTTATGCTGTTAGTGGATTATGCCTGCGCCTATGGTTTAGTTTTTGTATGGGAGGAATATAATTTCTATTACGTTATCATCATTGTTGCGAGCCTTTTTGCTGGCATCGTCTTCGTGAACTTTTCAAGATCCATCATATACGTGAGTGCATTGATAATCATCGGTGCAGTTATAGCCACGGTAATCGGTATATTACCACCAATAATGTACGGAGAAAACCCTTCATTAATATCTACTATGGTCTTTGGATATGCCCAACTGAGTGTAAAATTGCTACTCATCGGTTTGCCTCTTTGCATTGTTGTCGCAATTGTAGGATGTTTCGTAGGCGAAAGCATTGAGATGCGTGGGTGATTTGGCTAGTAGATTCCTTTGATCGCATTCTTCACAAGAGCAAGTAACAATAATTGAGTTCATCCATTTTTGAAGTGGGTTTTGATGAAACTCTCAGCAGTTTCCATAGAATGAACGTGCAGAAATCCAAAGACAGAAACATACTAGTATTGCGCCGGCAATTGCATCAAAATTGAATTATTTAGAGATGGAGAAGAATATGATTAAAGAGTTCAAAAATTCAACCAATTTACTGAGTCGATTTATCGCTTGTGGGCAAGCACAGCTAACCCGAAGAACATCCCCCAGATGAGCATAGACTTCCAAGGATTTGGTAGAGAAAGCGCAAAAGCAAAAAAAAACCAGAAAAAAACGATTGCTGAGGCAACAAGTGACGGAATCCATGTTTCAACCCAACTTAAGATCCTAAATAAGCTTTTGAATACGTCTATTAGATCATTCAGAGCTTTTCTCATCGCTTCTCAATCATAATCTTTACACTTTCAACTATATATTCTTGGTGAAAAATTCATTCGCGCCGCGCCTTTTCTCTACGAACACATCCGTTTTCCTGTAATTGTTATTTTTAAAGAATAAATCAAACTTTCAATCACAAATAAGTTTAAGAATCCCACAAAATACTAAAAATCACACGAGGAGCATTCAAATTGCCAATTTGGAAATTGCCCATGCCACCGTTTTGGTTTTGGCTAATTGTTCTGGGCATAATCATACTGTACATATACATTTTGAAAACGATACTGAAGATTGAAGAAGAGTATGTACCGCCAAGCGCAGAGGACATTCTGAAATGGAAAATAATCCAACTAAGATTTTTTGAGATTATCGCGTGGATATTTGTGGCAACTGGTTTTCTGATTTACGTGTATGGAATCTTACATTCGAGCCCACTTATAATCTTCTTCATAGGTAGTGGTTTAGCTATAGCAAGTTATCTAGTTGCTGCATACTACAGAAAACAAAGACGCGCATATCAAGAGAAACTGAAAGAAAAACAACAACCATTGTCAATTCTCCCATAAAGGTTCGTCTCTCTTCTTTCCTCAAAAAAACATGCAAAAACTCTTCGCTGCTACGTCTGGAATCGAACTAAAACCATCAACCTAAAAGACCCTTACTACAGATGCCTTCCTCTCAGACGCATTGACTATAGTTCGCGTACTAAAACAGTAGAAAACGATAGACTTTTATTTTACCTCTCTCCCCGTAAATAAGGGGAGAGGAAGAAGCTTTACGGGAAGTAGCCAAGATTGGTTAACCTCTGGATAGAAATGAAATGTCCCGAACATGGCTTGGAGCGTTTTAAGATCAAAGTTGTTAAACGATTTAATATGCATGCTGAAATAATAGAACCTAGGTTTAGAAGCAGACCAAAGCCCGGGGAGTTAAGTTGCATATATGTTGGAAGAAGCATTAGCGAGAGAGAAGTTAGAGAATATTTGATTGATTATTTACATAGAAAAGGCCTATGGGAAAAAATCGTGACTATTAAATTCTCAACGATTTAAGACAACTATTCCAAAGATTTTTTGGTTTTTCAGCATTAGCACAATCAATTGCCGACGCTACAACGTCAGTTTCAATGAAACAAACAGCAGTTAAGATGCTAAAAAGAGGCAGTTTCTATTACACCAACCTTTATATTTTGGGCTTTCCCGCATTTATAGCGGGGATAGTATGCCTCAAATAATGTGTCCAAACTGTGGAACGACAATAAACCTGAAAAACCGCAAAAAAATAGACCGAGACCTAATAATGACGGCAGTCAAAAAGAGACCGAGAACTTTTACCGAACTTTTACACATCACAATGCTCTCCAGAAAAACTTTGAGTTTCAGACTGAAGGAACTATGCATAGATAGCGCCATCATTAAGGAAGCAGACATGTATAGGCTAAACGGAATGTCACAATTTGGAAACAATAACAGAAATCTTGCAAAAGGATTTTCAGAGGTGCTACATGACAGAAGGATCAGAACTGGTTTAATGCTAATCATGCTCTTAACATGTTCCTCGGCGTCGGGATATGTTTTTGCAACATTTCTCGCTCCTAAGGAGGAACCCTATCAGGGACCGGCAACTATTGGAAACTTTGCAATGGCCCTCGACATTTACAATGTTGAGGATCTATATACGTGGCAGGTTGCAATATTCTACAACCAAAGTCAACTAAAAGTTTTGGAAATCACTTCGGGCGGTTTTGTCGGAGATGATTTTCCCTTCTTTGTAAACTCAACAGACAGTTTCAAAGACCTACTACTACTCGCAGGCTCCCTATATAAGGATACCCACGGCAATAGTGGCTCTGGCAGATTGGCAACTGTAGTTTTCGGATACTTTACAGAAAATCATGAATTACCAAAGATAAGACTTGGAGGCGTCTTTGAAACTTTGTTACTGGATTTCCAAGGTCAGCTAATTACTATCAACGAATCCACTTTAACATTAACTGTCGTTGAAACACCATAATCTTCCTCTTTTTTCTGATTTTTTCGCAAAAGCTACGTTAATAACTATGCCATTCATTCCGTTCAGTTTCGATGAAACTAACCCTAAAACTTGACAGGAGCTAAACTCGTAAAGTGGATTATCTTTTTCGTTTTCGAGAAACACGAGTCTTTCTAAATGCAACTGCCCACAACAGAAGCCCCAATCCAATGAAAAATAAGGCTAAACCCAAAGGCAGAAGATTCTGATATGGAAATTCTACCTGCTTATCTTCGACCGTCTTATAAAAAGTGAGAACGCTTGGGGGACCTTTATACCAAAGCATAGCTACCTCATTCACATACGCAGTATAGTTGCCTGCATAATTAGTGGTGCCTCCTAAAATCGTTGAGCCCTCTTCTACTTCTAATCCACCCTCATTTTTAAGAACACTAACATTGTAGAAAAAATCACTTAGAATCTCGTAATAAAAAATAGTTTCGTTTCCTCTAGGATTAACAATTGAAACATTAAAGCCTCCAAGAAGCATAGGCCCCTCCGGCGGCGTTGGAACTTCAAGACGTATTTTTTCGCCTTCGTTGAACGAACAGGTTAGATTCCATTGATTCACACCTATTGGTAGTACTACTTCATCTCTACTTGAGACTTTTGCTAAGGATAGATTTGACGAGGAAAAAAGAATAACTCCAACAAACATCAGTACGATACCAAGCGCCAACTCTGTTTTCCTTATGACTTTCACATCTTTCACCATTTTTCTTTTCGTTGAAATTCAATCTACTAATGGATTTATGGCTAAACACCCTTCTCCACTTTAAAACTATAATTCCAATAATTAAAATATTTCCATTCCACAATTTGCACAATCTCGATCCGCGCTAAATAATTTCCAAAGCATGAACGAATTTCTAGACTAATTTTAACGGTGCTTCAAAAAAGAAGTTCTCAAAAAAAGAAGGCTTAGAGCTTAAGTTTCACTGATTTTTTTAAGCTGATTGTGATACATCTCCAATATTTCGTCAGAGGTAGTTGCATCTTCCGCTGATTTGTCAAGTCTATAGTTGCCCGTGAAGCGTGGAAAACGAATTGCCAACCCGCTTTCCTTTCTTATAGAATCCATCGCACACGTGTGAATTGGGCTTAATGTTATTTCCGCTCCTAAAATTTCTATCACCACAACTGGTTCAAACCAGACATCGGCTTCGATCGTTGAATCAACCCTTGGATGCTTATGCTGTATGACGTGTTTCCGCATCATTTCTGGCAGTTTCGCTAAGTCCTCATCCGTAAAGCCTGTTCCACATTTAGTAACCGTTTCGAAAGTGTCATTGTTAGAATTGTAAGCTGCTAAAAGCAGGGCGCCATAGGCGCCGGCTCGTTTTCCTCTACCGTGGAAAGCACCTACAACTACTAAATCAACAGTGTCGGTCATTTCGCTTTTATAGTCCCGCTTGTACTTGATCCAGAGCCAACCCCTAGCTCCAGCTTGATAAACTGAATCTTCTGCCATGGATTTGCAAACTAGTCCTTCACATCCGCTTTCTATCGCTTCCAAGAAGAATTTTTCAAGCTCTTTCACGTCGCTCGTGATTATGTACTTAGCAACTTTCACCCTATCGCTTTCTTTAATTGCGTCTTCAAGTACTTGCCGTCTAATCGGATAAGGTTCTAAGGTCAAGTCGTTACCATCAACAAAGAGAGCGTCAAACATGAACAGAGAAACTGGATACTCTTCAATAGCTTTTTCAATTCCATACTTGCGTCTGCGATGCATTAACTCTTGGAATGGTCTCATCTCGCCCGTGTCAGTGTCTATAGCGACGCATTCGGCTTCTAACATGGCGTCTCTTGCTTTCACATAGCTTTTAACCAGTTCGATGGCGTCTGGGTATTGACTTGAGATGTTTTCTAGGCGTCTGGAAAAGAGATTAATTTCGTCGCCTTTCTTGTGGATTTGTATTCTTTCGCCATCATACTTGTATTCGGCTATGCATTTTCCGCCAAGCTTTTCCAAGATTTCCTCAGGGGAAGAAAGTCTCTCAGCGAGCATGGGTCTTATGGGTTCACCCACTAAAACTTGAAATTTCTTAATTCCTCTCAATCCCTTTTCAGCCACAATCTTTGCAACTCTTCCAAGGTCTGAGGAAATGTTGTAAGCTCGCTCTACGAGTTCACGAGCTTCTTTTCCGCCACCATAGGCTATGGCTAAAGCGTCGAGAACCGTCATGTCAGCAATGCCTAAACGCAAATTTCCAGTAACTGTTCGCATGATGTATTTGGCCTCTTTAGGAGTTGCATCAGCCAAAAGTCCAGCCAAAAGAGCAGTTTTAAGGTCTACAGTGCCAGAACCAGAAGCCCTAGCCATTTTGTCGAGGGTTTCGTAGACTCTTTGAACCATTAGAGGTTGCTGGAAAAATGTTGCTTGTTTTTTGTTAGCCATAAATCCCCGAGCTGTTTCACCTATGTCTCCAGTTTTCTTCAAATCTTCCTCAATTTCACTTTCCTTTTTTCCAGAGGCTCTGACGAGGGCTTTTATTGCAAGTTTCTCGGCGACGCCTATTTCAAGACTAATGAAATCTGGGTATATCTTACCCTGAGTTAAGTATACAACTTTGTCAATGATTTCTTTCGGTGTATTTTTGAGAAGGTCAACTAGGAGGTCTGTCATTTCCAGTCTTTTAGTTGTGGATTCGATTTTTTCGTAAGCTTCAGCGATTACAGCGTATCTCAATAATTAACCTCACAAATATAATGCGAATGCAAGATATTAAAATTTCAGTTTGTCAAGCTCTGTCAGTAAATCTGCAAGTCTTTCGATGGCTAACTTCCAAGCAGCTTCGCCTTTCTCTTTCGAAGCTTTCGTTGGGTCGCCTATGACGCCTGTTTCGCTTATTTCTTTTGTTCGGAAACCCCAAGAAACTTTTGGGCCTGTCTCTTTTAATCCTATTTTTGTGTATTTTGAATCTGGAAGTTTAATCTTCGGTTTTTTAATTCTCTCTTTAACCACGAAGTTTTCTCGATTTGCCAGCGTCGTAGAAGTTTCAAATTCTCCAGCATGCGCATCATAGGGAGTTTCGATGAATTTTTCGATAAAGTCTGGTATGAGGCTGACGGTGTCAATAACCACAAATGCGTTAGTGTCTGCTTTAATTCTTTGAATTGCGGCTTCCAGAGCCGGGGTGTTTCCGCCATGTCCATTTTCAAAAAGTATTTTCTTAAATCCATGTTTTATCAAGGAATAAACCACTTCGTAGGCTACCTGCTCTAAGGTGTGCGGACTGAGAGTAACTGTTCCGGAGAAATCCATGTATTGTAAAGATACACCGTAATTTAATGGTGGTACAACGATGGCGCATTGAGCTTTTTCAGCAGCCTTTAGGGAAAGCCAAAAAGCATCATAGGCATCGGTGTCAATGGGCAAGTGAGGACCATGTTGCTCGCAGCTTCCAACAGGCACAACAGCAACGTCATGCACTGCTAGGAATTGTTTTACGTCTGGCCATGTAAGCTCGCCCAGGTAATAACTACGCATCTTCATGGAAACGTCTCCACTTCAAAGGTTTCATAATGAACTATTTGATTTATAGGTCTTCTACTTGGTGGTGAAGGAGATTCGGCTGGATAACCCACGGGAACTATGGCTACTGGTCTCACTCCTTGGGGAATTTTTAGGATTTCTCTTGCCTCTTCCTCCCTAAATGCGCCAATCCAGCATGTGCCCAACCCGAGAGAGTAGGCAACCAAATGAAGGTTCTGTATGGCAGCGGCTGTGTCTTGTATGCAATACAAGGTTTTGCCACGTATGCCATATCCCTGAGAAGAGCGATTTTCGTTTGCACAAACTACAATTACGACGGGCGCTTCTTCAATTAACATTGCACCCAAAGCAGCTTGAGCAAGTCTTCTTTTTATTTCTGGTTTTCGGACGATTATGAATTCCCATGGCTGAATGTTTCCAGCAGATGGCGCCCACCGCGCTGCATCAACAAGTTTTTCGATAATTTCTGCCGAAACATTTTGGCTTTTAAAGGCTCTTATGCTTCTTCTTCCCTTAATGGCTTCTAAAACATTCATAATTTCACCTTCAACACTCATCCTACAAGTTTTACAGCGCAAAAGCCTTAAGTTTTGTCGTGCCTCATTTCTGTTGGATGATGAGGCAGAGAGTCAAT
>Ga0315280_10002599_pt1 | contig 29084 bp, 18 predicted proteins | sample YL17G06_40_MG_FD_203697 | JGI IMG/M metagenome (GOLD analysis project Ga0315280, IMG submission 203697) | Sediment microbial communities from Yellowstone Lake, YNP, Wyoming, USA - YL17G06_40 | ecosystem: Environmental > Aquatic > Freshwater > Lake > Sediment | place: USA: Wyoming | collected... | reverse complement strand
TGAGGAGAGGGCTAGGCAGTAGGCGATAATAAGACCGTTTCCTCTGCGCCGCTTCAGCATCGAATAGTACAGCGGGAACCCAGCGATTGTACACACCAAAAACATTAACGAGAGGATATCCGTGGCGACGGTTGTAGTGGAAAATCCGATTCCAGCTTGACCTAGTAAACCCATAGATCCTCCAAGCCTGACATAGTCTGTTACTGTCCAGCCCCTGTAAGCTTCACCGAACCCAACTATCATACTTTGAATTCTATCGAAGACAGCTTGGGATCGTTGCATAGCGGAGAAGTAGATTTGGTACCAAGCGACAGGACCCAGTGAGGAGTACAAGAGGTATCTTGCAACTCTACTGATAGACGTTTTCAATGTGAAGTGTAGAAGGAGGTAGCCGAAGCCGGCGGCTATGACGAAGCTGACGAAGGTTGTTGGGTAGAAGAAGAAAATGAGCCAAGTGAATGAGAAAGCGGGAATAATGTATTCTCTACGACCTGTCTCAAGGTAAGTGTAGGATGTGTAGATGCACAAGGGTAGGATTGAAGCTGCAAACGGACCGAAGAGTGGAACTTGAACCGCTATCAAACTGTAAACGACTCCAAGAACGATGGAAGCTGTATCCCTTTTCGTTAGCCTGCGAAGAATTAACGTGATTCCCGTGAAGGAGAAGATCCCCATCATCGGGAATGCTATCTGGAAGCCGCTCGTATAGTCTAGTCCTAGAGCTCTTGAGAAGAAGACTAAAGTCGACATTATCGATGGATATCCGAAGGATGGAGGCACGAAAAGGAAGCGCATATTACGGCTCAGGTACAGTAGCTTAGCGTTGATCGTAACGATCTGTTCATACTCGAACTCCGGTAAACAGTTGTAGAATGACATTAGAAGAAGATACCATAGTGATACTAGGATCAAACCAAGCGCTATCCGAGACTTGTTACTGGCTAATAGAATCGCTCTTCTCGCGAACAAGAAGTAGCCGATGAAAGGACTGAGCAGAAGGAACGCTACTGTTCCGTCCAAATAGAAGAAAGAAACAATGTAAAGTAGAATGAGAAAGACACACGCTCCCAGAGGCGTTGAAAGTATTAAGCTTTCGATGTCAAAATTGTCACGTCTATTTTTCGAGGCGACGAAGACAGAGCTTCCAACTATGAAGAATAGGAAGAGCTCGAAGAAGAATGCTATCACCGAATACTCAATCATGTGATATGCAACCTTCTTCTTTCCCTGTCTTCTTTGGCCAGGAGAGTTGACCGATGCCTTCAGTCCGTCTTTAAGACATATTCTTGGAACTTGAAGTTTAGGCGGTCTTCTTGATGAAGTCCGCTATTCTTCCAACATTCCGTATCGATTCATTCAATAAGATTATGTCCAAGCAGATTAGATATAACGCTATATTCATAATTCGATGTAAGGGCCTCGCTGATCGATTTGAAGGTAAGTATCATTATACCATGCTACAATGAGGAGGAGAGTGTAGCCCGAGTCTTAGAAAAGGTTGAGTTAGTCAAGTTGCCTCTGGACCGGGAAGTTGTTGTTGTAGATGATGGGTCAACTGACAACTCGGTTGAAGAAGTCAGCAGGTTCAAGTTCGTCAAGCTTGTGAGACATCAGGTGAACAGAGGCAAGGGCGCGGCCATAAAAACGGGGGTTGAACATGCTTCAGGCGACTTGGTCGTTATTCAAGATGCTGACCTCGAGTACGATCCGGAAAGCATACCGGATTTGATCAAGCCCCTTATGGAAGGAGAGGCTGATATCGTCTTAGGCTCAAGATTCAGACGCAAAGTCAGTAGCATGAGTATAAGCCATTACATCGGTAACAAAGCGTTATCGCTGGCAGGGTCGGTTCTTCTCGGCGCGCGCATCACAGATATAATGACTGGGCATAAAGCGTTCACTAAAGCTGCATATGGAAAGATAGATTTGGCTTCAAGCGGGTTTGAGGTTGAAACTGAGCTTGTTGCTAAATTTGCCAGTATGGACATGAGGATAGTCGAGATCCCAATCCCATACAGGAGGAGGCCCTTCGGCCAAGCCAAAATCAACTGGAAGCACGGGCTCCTTAGCTTTTACGCTATGCTGAAGTATGGCCGAACAGAAAACTTCTATGCCTTCCTTGCTTTTGCTTCATGCTTTCTATACTATATGGTTTTCAACTTCCATAACAGCCTCACAGGGGGACCGCTACTTCTAACCGGCGACGAACCCCACTAATAATTGTCGCGAGGAGCATCATAGAAGACACGGACCTAAAGTTAGAAAACAACTACATGAATGACCCGATATGGAGTGGATTAGATCGGCATACTGTTCGAGGCGTGAACGGGTATTACTCTGCGCACGGGATAGGCCTTCCGATGATGTTGGCGCCTTTCTACTATTTCGGAGGCGTATTCCTGAGCCAAGTATTTCTCTCTTTCTTATCCGCTCTACTGGTCATGTACATCTACAAAACTTGTTTGAAGGCTGTTTCAAACATGCGGGCGAGTCTTGCCGTCTCGTTAATACTTGGATTTGCATCTCTCATCGTTCCATACTCCAACCAAATCTTCCCAGAAATACCGATGGCTCTCATCCTGATCACCTCGATCTACTACATTTGCTTGAAACAAGTCAAGAGCTCTAGAGCGCTCTTCATCCTAGGCACGCTGATGGGGTATTCGCTCTTCCTAAAGACAGCGTACGCCGTCTTCATCATCCCGTTTACCATATATATTGTTGGACTACATCGCAGTAACAGAGTCAAACAATCAGCGGCCTATCTCATTCCTGTGACGGTGTTAGGTTTGGCTTTGATGGCATACCAGGAAACCGCCTTCGGAAACCCGTTAAGGACCCCTCAAACCTTTCAAGCCGGTAACCCATTCAACGGCTTGTTCGGACTGATATTCGACAGGTACTTTGGTCTCTTCACATACTCGCCTGCACTTGCCATTTCAGTGTTTGGTATTTCGCACTTTTACCGTAGTTCGAAAAGTGTTCGCCGTCGCCTCAACATCGTTCTTAGGGTTATACCTCGCATCCTCCTTATGGATAGCTTGGCAGGGAGGTTGGTCGTATCCAGCTCGGCTGATCATGCCAGTTGTTCCCCTCGCGGCTTTGCCATTAGCCTTCTCAATAGGTCGCTATCACCGCAGGCTGTGGTTCAAGCTACTTCTATCTCTCTCCGTCACCCTAAGCCTCTTGATCAACTTCTCCATCACATGGGTCAGAGGGCTAGGCTTAGATGCAGCACCGGCGAAACAGAAAATCTTCCACGAACTATTCTTATGGGTCATGGAGAATTTCAACGTAGACATAAGCCCACTATTTCCAGACTTCAACCAGTCTCTGCTGAACGTAAGTTGGTTGTGGGTCGCCTCCCTCCTTGCCCTTTTACTAGTGATCATTGATTGGTCAAGAAGGAACTAGGGTCAGCTTTTTCAGAGAATTGTAGGTGTCCCAATGTGAGAACATACTTAAGACAGACCTGAAACTCATTTAAGTAGGCAATCCTCCTATTTTGAAGTTTCTGAATTAGAACAGCTTCTAAGGAGGACAGAGTCTTCCTCCTCGGAGATCAGGCGCTCTTATCCTTTGGCAGATCAAGCTACCGATGCGGTCGGAAGATTGTTCTTCGAAGCTTTTCAATGGGACTTCAGTCGTCTAAATTGTCAACTGCGTATTAACTCAATTCCAGAAACCTATTCTCACATTTCGGCTTCAACGAGGTCGAGGGAGTGGCAAGCGGTCTCGAGTCTTGCTTTCTCCAGAAAAATCTCTAGAATTTCCAAGTGTCTGGATGAGATACATCGTCAAGCAGGCGACATAAACGAAGCCGGCCGAAGCCATCAGAAGATAATTTCCGGTCCACGAGTGAAATCCCAACGGCGACTCCAAAAGATCGCTAAGATAGCCTGCGAAGCCGGGGTCTACCAAGCCAAGTTCCCAGTATATCTGGGACCAACCGAATAAGGGTACGACGCTTGGAAGAAGCGTGACCAAAAACCACTTGAAGCCTTTATGGCTTTGCATCACATCAATCATCAAGAAAGGGATCGCTGAGATCGTGTACTGAGGGTGTAGAACCCAAGATGTAGAAAGGAATGCTAACAGACCAAGCATCATCACACGGTTAGCGTCGATATCCCAACGCAAAGCAGCTATCACGACTAAAGCCATAAGGACCAACTGAGCAACCCGCCCGATCCAGAAGATCCATAGAAATGTCTGGAAGCTGAGGTTCATAGCATCGATAGCAAGGAGACCGACCTGATAGAAACCGCACACCTGATTATGAATCCAAAGCGAAACCGCTCTCTCCCAACCTACTGCGAAAAACTCAGGATAGGCCCCGTACATCCAAACCCTCGTTAGATAAGCCTGAGCGGATCCGATGTCCAGCATGAACGGAGCGGAAGCGAGGAAGCTCACTTCAAATACAGTGAGCGCATAGTCAAAAGCGTTCTTGCGGGATCTTCCTAAGAGATAGAAGAACATTGGGGCAATCGCGTACAGAGCCCATTGCTTCGTCATCAAAGCCAATCCAGCGAAGAATCCGCTATACCTCACTCTATTTCGGTCGATAGTCAAAAGAGAGGCCAGAAGAAACATCGTTGGAAGAGCATCAAACTGTCCCCACATAGAAGACTCCAAGATAGGCATGAAGCTGAAGAGGTAGAGCGAAGCAGCCAAAACCCCTTTCCTATTCTCCCCAAAACGGAAGTAGATCATGAACCCGATGATCAAGTCGACTATGATGAGCAATGCTCTCTCAACGTAAACGAACATCCAGCCGCGAGCCGGAGCCTCAACAGGCCCGAGATACGATCCGGCGAAAGCCATAGACAAGCTAGAGAGAGTCAAGATCCAAATAGGAGGATATGAATAGGACCCAACCGGTTGCCAAGTTCCATCCATCCAAGGGACTTTCATCTTGTCAACTGTCATTCGGTAAATTTCTAATGGGGATCTCAAAAAATAGAAGGTATGAGCGTAAAAGTCCATCGTGTCTATTGAAACAAACAAAATATGCGTCGACATGACTATTCGAACCGAAGCGGCTAAACCCAAGACAACGAGAATAAACAATCTTCTTTTGACGTTGTCAATCAGCCTTCTTGATGAGAATGCGGATTCCAGTCGCCTCGTAATGTTCGCCAAAGCATCTCACCTGAATCCGCTCGGGCACCTTCCATGACAACCTTCCTCCAGCATCATGGATGAACCTAAAGAATATCTTGCCGAGGGCGTAGCTGAACACGATCTAACATAGAGAGGCTGCATCGTTGTTCACCGAAACACGAGGAAAATTAGAAGAGAGGCGCATCGGAGAGCATAGTTGAACTGGTTAAGCATCAGAATCGCCAGAACAAGCCTTGGAATCCAGACAGAGGAAAACCCTCGGACACCTCGAAGCATAAGAGCCGAGCGTTCGACCAGGAGGCTCAACCCGAAAGCCGCAGGTATCTGGAAAGCAGTGTCGTACAGAATCCTCCAAAACTGCTCTCCTGCTATGAGAATGAACCCGATAGATGAAACGAATATCCAAGAGTAAGTAAGAACTTTGAAATCTGAAGAAGATTTGCGAAATTGAATCGAGACTAGACCGATGATGGCTAGCAGAAGCAACGTAGAATTGTAGAAGAAACCTCTCTCGTTACTTATCAAGAGCACAGGAAGATGACGATAGAACTCCACCATATTCAGTTGAAGCAGATGATCGAACATCTCTTGAATCATCTTCAAGCCCCAGTCAAGACCAATGCGTAGCCCTTCGAAGCCGAAGGCAAATGTGAAGAGAAAATATGCTACTGACGCAAATCCTAAGTTAGCCAACAAGAAGGCGCCTCCAAAAACAGTAGATCTCTTTGCTGAGTTATCCGATGAATTCCTAAGGAAGGCTTGGAGACGTAGCAGGACGAAAACAATCATCAGAGCAACGAATATCCCCCAGCTCCAGATATGTGTGGCTAACACCAAGATGGAGCCGATACTCGCCGCTAGCAAGTACTTGATCGAGCCTCTGGAACATGCCTTCAGGAACATTCCGATGGAGGCGAAGATCATGGACAAAGCAAACCAGTTGCTATAGATCCCTGCATGAAGCCCAATCGTTGTGTGAAAAGAGAAGATAGTCAAGAAACAAGCAATTATTGCTAGACGTCTGTCCTTGAGCGTTGACGAGATGAGAAAATACGTAGAGATAGCCAGACCGATTGTGAGTAAACTGGGCATTAGCTTGATGACACTTATGGCCTCCAGATCTGTAATCCAATATATCCCATAGAGAATAAGATAGTAGACTGGACGATACCGCATGTAATATGAAGTTGCAATCGCCCGAGTGAGAGAGGGCGCATCAATCATCTCATAAAGAAAGTTAAGGTAGGACCTTGCATCAACGCCTATCAACTTGTTGCTTTCAAGAGAGATGTAAGGCCCGTATGCTACCAGAACCGAACATAAGACGACTAAAAAGAAGATTAGAGAATTAAAGCCCACAGCGCCCACTTCGACCTTCCCAGCCTCCACAGAACTCTCTCTCAGAGACAGCAGTGAGTGAAGCTTTCTACCACGCATCCATAAAGTCAACTTCGGCAACATCGGGACGAAAGCCCAAGAGAGCAGGAACAAGATGAACAGGAAAGGAACAATGTGAAAGAGCAAACTGGAGATGTTGAGATCAAATAGTGGAAGGGCCCATCTCTGATCGGTGTCGAAGAGAGGATGGGGATCGAAGAAGTTGAAGACGAAGGCAAGCATTGATCCCAACTCTATGACAAAGAAGATCAATAGAATAGTGAAGCAGAGCTTGGAGAAGGCATGCAACCGTTCCATATTGAAAAGTCGCTTTGAATCAATTAGCGCGCCAAGCGACAGTATCAGTCCGCTCAACGCAGCTGTAGTCTGCCACTCTTGATTCATAAGATAGAATACTGAGAATATTCCGTAGGTCAAGTAGCCCAAGAACATGTAGCGCCCGAGCCGTATGCCCTGAATCTTTTTCAGCAGCAACGGCAGAAACAGAAGAAAGACCAGTGAAGCAAACCAAATTGACTGATCAATGAGCGGGGCGAATAGGACAAGCGAGATCGTCCTGAGTCCGTAGCTGAAATAGAACTGAACTCTCGCTGAATTCACCAAAATCATTGAAGCGAAAACGCAATTGATCGATGAGGAGACCAAAAATACATGAGCAAGTACGTTGCTTAGATCTGAACGCAATCTCTACACCTTAGCTTCCTAGAACATCGTAAAGCATTTCTAATTGTTCGTCGATAGCCTTCATCGGCATCACGTCTTCAATGAGGCAGTAGGAACAAGCCATTCTCTTTGAACCCTCACAGCCCTAATCTTATCATTCGAAACCCAGTGGAGATAGAGCTGTCGACAGCATTTATAGGAGTAACGTAACCTCACACGCTATTGAGTCTTTATCTACTCATACTGAATTGCAGGTTGGATGGAACACCTAGATCCATCAGAATTCACTGATGTTGAGCTGATGTCTCAAACGCATTAATTATTGTGCTATGGTTTACGTCACGCTTATAACGGGTCGAACCGATTCTATCGCTGTATCCTCTTTTTTTCGCAACGATACGCCGAGTTGTTTGGCCAGTCTTCTGCCTTCTACTACACGACCGAATACTTCGATTTTTCAACGCCGTAAAACTTAGCCTAGGCGGAAAGAACTGGGCACTATCTGATTTGAGTCAAGACTTATGGTCTACTCAAGCTCCTCCGGGGGCTTCTTAGGCTTTGCCTCTCTCTTGATCCTCTTCCCGACGACCGCTTGTATCCTCTTCCTTTCCAGAAGTAGAATCGCCCCGATTATTATGATGATAGCGATTGTGGTTGTGTTTGGTAGCCAGCCTGCTTGCTGCGACTTGATAATTATCTCGACGTTCTTGAGCAAATAGATTATCCCAGTTCTATTGCCATCCACGGCCCAGTCGACTATCACACGGGCGTCGTGCAGGCCAGGTTTCACATCATCGGGGACAGTGAATCCTATATCGAATGAAACGCTGGCATACTGCGTTACGTTTCTTTGAGTAGCACTTTCAGGACTGTAGTGGTACGTGTTGTTCTGCATCCAATCGAAGTTTAGACCGACGAAGAACAATTGTATTAATGGCGTATCCTTGTTGACGGCGGTCACGGCTAAAGCGGAAGGGACTCCTCGTTCGATTGGATAGGTTTTCCACGCAAATCTGACGTCTAAGCCTGCGGCTTGAGTTTCATGTATTCGAGATGTGGACAACGCTACGAGAAACATGAGGATTAGCATTGCACACAGCATGCTTCGAGGTCGCATTTCATCACTTCCTCGAGAATCACTGTTTGTCGAAGAGGATATTAAAAACTAACGTAGAAGAAATAAACCTTACAAGGCAAATCTTATCTATGTTCGGAGTGAGATTAACGGCGAGAACTGCAGGCGAATGTGGCTAGTTGAAAGGTGGATGCTATGAGATCGTTCTCTGTCAAGCGTCTCATTCACCGTCCGGGCTGGAAGATAGATTTCGACTGGAAGCTTAGGAACATCTATGATAAGATGTTTCTACTACTTTTGATAGTATCTGCGGTTCTACGCGTCATCTGGTTAGATAAGCCGATGGGTGAACTTGAACTTGACTCACAGAAAGTGTACGGAAGCTCTCTGATCTTCGATGAGATGTACTACGTCAATGTTGGAAGGGTCCTCCTGGGTCTTCCGAGGTCCGTCAAAGACGGTGAAAAGATCTTCGGCGTCGTTCCAACAGGGTTGGACCCCAACAAGGAACATCCCCCCTTAGCGAAGCTGATGATAACTCTGTCCATGAAGGTTCTAGGCGACAATGCTTGGGGATGGCGTCTCCCAAGCATAATCTTCGGCATAGCCTCCATCTTCATCTTCTACCTCCTACTGAAGAGGATGTCGAGGAATCCGAAGTTCAGTTTGCTAGCGGCCTTCCTCTACAGCTTCGACAATCTAGTCTTCATTCACAGCCGGATAGCCTGTCTAGATATATTCGTCCTAACATTCATGCTTCTAGGTTTCTATTGGTACTTCGGAAATAGAACAGGTTTGGCAGCGGTCTCAATGGGTTTGAGCACTCTATGCAAGATAGGGGGCTTCTACGGGTTCCTCACTCTAGTCGTCTTCCACTTTCTTAGAGACATCTACAAAGGGAAGAAACTTGAGAAACAGAAGATACGCTGGTACAATAAGCTCGGATGGCTTGAACGATTCACCATCATCTACGGCCTTACCGTCTTCGTTCTTCTCTTCGTTCTGGATCGACTTTTCGCTGGCTACGAAAACCCGATCGACCACCTAATATTCATAGCGCAATATACGGCAGGACTAAAGGCAGCGAAACCTACCGGGATAGAGAGCTACCCTTGGCAGTGGCTTTTGAATGAGGTGAAGATCCCTTACCTCTCGACTGTCATTCAATACAAAGTAGGTGAACAGGTGGTGGGTGAGAAAGCGATAGTACTGTTTCTAGGCGCAATGAACCCTCTAATAATATACCTTTGCTTACCTGTAATGGCTTACGCAGCTTACAAGTACTGGAAGAAAGGAGGCGCTATCTCACTATTCATTCTCGTGTGGTTCGCCTCCACGTATCTACCGTTCTATCCACTCTCAGTAATCGTTCACAGAATAATGTATCTTTTCTATTTCCTAAACACTGTGCCAGCGGTCTGCGCGGCTATCGCCTATGTGTTGGTTGACAGAAGGGTTCCTCGCTTCATAATTCTTCTGTACGCTGTTGGAGTCGTGGCAGGGTTCGTCGCACTCTTCCCATTCAAAACAATTCCCTGACTCCAGATGGGTTAGAGGTGGAAACACGGGATGAGGACCGACTCACGTGGAGAATGATCCGCCGGTGAGATAGTGAATCGCAGGATGAAACTCTTCATTGTCCTTTTCTTCTCCATTGTTCTGCAGGCCGCTTTCTCAACAGATTTGGCTTCAGCTACAACGGATAATCCAGCTTTGAATAAGCCGATCTCAGGAGTCGGAGGTACCTCAACTCCAAGTATTGTGGCGACAACAATTGATTATCGGAACACAGGTTACATGCGGCAGCGAAAGGTCTTCAAGCATAGCAGCACATATTTCGTCTTCTACAGCGATGACATCAACATGGTTTACAAGACTAGTCCAGACGGCCAAACATGGTCCGATGCTGTAGCCGTTAGGACATGCGCCCTGAGCGCTAGGTTCTCGATCTGGTATGATGGCACGTACGTCCACTACGCCTATAATCCTCACCAGACGGATACTCCGATCTACTATCGCCGCGGTTTGATTACCGGCTCAGCGATAGTTTGGGATTCAGAACAGATAGCTGTTCCAACAGGACCTAATGGCTATGTCTACTGCGTAGTCGCCGCGGACAGCAGCGGCTACCCTTGGATCGGCTACCTAGACTATACTACATTCTACACTTACGTGACCAAGTCCGGTACCAACGATGGGACATGGCAGACTGCTCCAGGATTTCCCTACAAGCTCACTGAAATACTGAGCAATGGAGGGGTTTCATCATGGGGAACGATACTGGTTCCCTTGACGGCGAATAAGGTATATGTGGTCTACGGGAGAGGAGGCTACCCGTTGAACGGCAAACTCTGGACAGGCTCAAGCTGGTCTGGGGAAGAGATAGCTTCAACCAGCCCGCTGAACAATAACTGGTATGCGTTCTCAGCTGTCGCGCTTCACGATGATGTGCACATCGTCTTCGTCGACGGATCAAACCTTATTCACGTCAAGCGCGCGTACGGTACAGGGTGGGCACCTGAAGAGATCGTGCGGTTCGAAGGCGAAGGCATCGATATTGGCTGGTTTGGAATCAGTCTAACAATAGACGCCCGCAACGGAGACATGTGGGTTTTCTTCTCCAACCATCAGCCTTCTCCAAACGGCTGGGTTAAGTATCGGAGATATATGGCTTCAACCGGAGCTTGGAGCCAAACCGACCTTGACCTCGCATCAAATAGAAACTATCCAATGAGACCAAGCGCCTCATATCAAGTTCAAGAAAATGAGGTATGCGTAGTTTGGACGGAGGAGATGTCTTTAAACTCGAACGACCTACTGTTCGCGAAGATCGAAGTTCCGATTTCATTCTTCCATCCAGCAAACGAATTCTGGTTCACTTGGTACGATTTGGCTTCCGCGCAGGCTGAAATCGACAATATACATTTCGTCAATCCCGGCAACTCAATAGCCACGATTAACGTCTTCATAGCTGGAAATCAAGTTGACTCCATTACAGTCGCTTCTGGACAGCAGACACATAGGAGCTATCGAGGTGTCATAGGAGGGCCAGTCCACATTACCAGTGATCAACCAGTTTGGGTTACTCAAAGAGTTGTTGGCTGGAACAGCTTCAAAGAGGTTCCGGGGTTGCCGGGCGACAGCGCCAGTGCAGAAATCTATTACACATGGTATGACTATGCTTCGCCGGACGTGCAGATCGATAACATTCATTTCTTGAATCCGAGCGCGACATCGACGGCTCATCTGGATATATATATCGCTGGACAGTTGAGAGGCCTCGTCACGATCCCTCCAGGGCAAGCAGCATACATCAACTATCCAAGCATTATAGGAGGTCCAGTGAGTATATTCAGTGACGTACCTATATTTTCGACTCAACGTGTTGTTGGCTGGGGAGACTTCGACGAGATCATTGGCATGCCATCGTGGTATGTGTTCACAGAGCATTGGTTCAACTGGTATGACAGCGTTAACGCTCAGATCGATAATATACATTTCATTAACCCAAGTACCCAAAACGCTTACATTGAAGTTTACATCGCGGGAAGCTTGCGAGACAGCTTCACTCTGCCAGCAGGCCAAGCCGCCTATAGGAATTTTGCCGCGGCGATAGGTGGGCCTGTCCGAGTCGTCAGCGATCAACCTATTTGGTGTACACAGCGTATCGTAGGTTGGAATGGCCTCAAAGAGCTGTTCTCCATTCCGACTGAATTGATGAGCCTGAACTGGTACTTCACATGGTATGATATGGCGAGTGCAAGCTGGGATGCGATCCACTTCCTCAATCCAAGTACGACACAAACGGCTCACATCAACATCTATATAGCTGGGCAAATGAAGAGCGCTCTCACATTGAACCCTAGACAGGCCTCCTACGTCTATTACCCAAGAGTAATAGATGGGCCAGTCCTAGTGACAAGCGACATACCGATTATGGCGACTCAGCGGATACTGGGTTGGAGTAGCTTCGAAGAGACATTAGGAGTACAGTCGCCATAAGTGGCATCGTGTTATCGGTGGCTCAGTACACATTGTAAGATCAAAGCGCGCGAACTCTTCAGCAACCGATCGAAATCCGATGCGTCGACGCTCCGGCTATTTAAGAGCATATGTCGTAGCTCGATATGTTGCCTACAGATCCCTACCTTCATGGCAAAACTTATAAATAGTGTATAACGATTACTGTTCCATTGGAAAGGTTTCCAATTGGAGAATAGAAAAATGTTTGGAAGAACGACATATAGCTTAACGAGTATGCTATTGCTACTGCCTCTGATACCGCTATATATCATGGCGATGTTTATTGGCCAGACATACGTTCTACTGAACCCAACACCATCAATGCTCTACATGTTAGGTTTGACGTTGACCTTCATCCCGCTCATTTTGATGCCCTCGAAGATTCACCCCGGCAGTAAGCTTAAAGCGTTAAGGATGATACTGCTGGTCTTATGTGCTCTATTCATCGCTGGATCTGTCTTCGCGTCGACGACAAACATGGTCTCAGGCGACTTTCGAGCCACTACTACAACACTTCCACACACCTTCACTACAAGTGTATACACTATTAGTTTAGTCACCACCTATCCTCAATGCTATTGGACAACGATTTGGGAGTATTACGGAAGTGGCACATCAGCGTGCTGGACAACGATTACAGGCGCGACTAGCTACTTTTCAACGGTGTACTCCACAACAACTACCAGTTCAGTTATAACCAGCTACATAACCGGAACCACTTGGACGTGGATGGACTCCGTAGTGTATAGCCCAGTAATTCTCGAGCCAAAATCAACGTTCACGACCTATGAATACTACTACACAACGTACACAACGCAAGCCTATACAACATCTTGGATGCATACAGGTGGCTGGACAACTCTATCCACAGAGTTATCCTCGGTGTATACATCCTCACCAATGTTGACCACAAGTTGGGGTCCACAAGTCGAATACATGACTCAAACAATAACATCATATTCGACGGTTACGACGACATCGGCAGCTGTAACCGTGACGGAGACGACCAGCACACCGCTGACAGCTGTCTACGGTTATCTAGCTAGAGATAGCGGGAATGGCGCGATATACTACATCTACGGAGGAACCAAGTACCACATGCTTAGCATGGTGGCGTTAGGCTTGTACGGCTTCTGGGATGGGCAGTGGAAGACCGCTAGTGCAGCTGAGCTGGCTTACCCGAACGGATATGACTTGAATGGATATGTGCCATTGCCACCGAACCTGCTAGCGAACGGGTCGCTCATGGGAGATACAACAACCTTCGCCATATACTATGTGGCGAACGGACAGAAGTATCACATAACTAGCATGGCTGTGTTCACCGGGTACGGATTCAACGTAGCAAATATCGTGTGGGTTCCAAGCGCACACACAACGCTGTACACCGATGGGGCAGATCTATCCGGCGGAGCTCTTCCGTGGCCTTGAACCCCTCTTTCTTTTTTTGAAATTTTTTAGGTCGACTATCGCAGAGTTCTCTGCGCGTGTAAACGTTCCGAGAAACTGCCCTTAGATTTCTCGACCGCTGGCCTTTCAAGCAATTCATCTTACTAAATCTGACCCGTTAGACTTAATTTATCGAAGATTGATGATGATCGGAATAGCTACCAGCCGGATCAATTAACCTAATGTTTGCAAGCTACATGGTTTACTAGATCTCAGGTCTGATATATGACGAATTAGCGTAACCAAGCTCTTATCCTACGCGGCTAGACCTGAGATCTGCCGAGATGGGTCAGGTTGAGGTTCAGAAGCTATATTCTAAAAACTGTCATGTCGCCATTGTCAAATATAACTCGAAACGCAGCGGTGTAATTCTCGACAACTTGTTGAGGAATCGGTATGCATTCATGGTTTAGAGGATAGAGAACCTGCGTATACATGGTGCGTGTAAACACTAGATATCGGACCTTCTCACCGATAGGACTCTCTACAATTAATCTTGAGTCTCCTTCGTAGAATACGGCGTAGGTCTCGAATGAGTAGTCTGCAACCGGTGTATATATGGTTCCGTTGAAGCCTTCTCTTACCAAGATTGCGGCTGTTCTGAGATCTGTGTAAATCGGTCCTTCGACATTGCTTGCGACCCACCTGGCTCCCTCAACCTCTCTCGGAGTGTACCATCTATGAATCCCCCATGGATGTAGAATCACAAAGAGACTTGAGAGAGCGAGGAAAAGTATCAAGGCGGGTCCAAGATACTTGAAGATCCGATTATACTTGTTAAAGAACAATCCGAAGGATACGCAGCCGAACAGCCCTATGTAATCGAGGGTTCGACTTTGCAACCCGTAAGAAGAAGCATTTGCGTACACAAACACCAAAGCCACAATCCATCCGAACGCCATCACGTATCCTAAACCGTTCCTCCTCGACCTTCGAAAGATCAAGACGACTAGGGCTGGCATACAGATGACGAAGGCTTGAAGTACATGGACGAGGGCGACAGCGTCCGGTATGAAATACCAAGGGTCACCGGAGAGTCGAGCTACTATTGAGGATAGAATCCCTCTCGGATATTCCACCCGCCCGATAGGCCCATCCAAGAGCAGTGGTTGCGTAACTATGGGAGTCGGTGGAGGCTTGATCCCCATCAACTGCGAAAGAGTATGTACCAGTGCATAGGAACTCTTCCCCAGTGAGCCTGGATCCAGAATGAACATCATCATAGCGGCTGAGCCGAGAAGCAGAATCAACCACACGAATGATCGATTACCAATCTTCCTGAAAAACCTTAGACACAAGACTATGATCCCGCAGATGAGGATGAAGGCCAATCCGCCGGTGGGAGCAGACAGGGAGGAGGTGAACAAGAAGATCGAGAAGAGAAGTAGGAATCTTCGCTGTCCATGCTCCGCGAACAGTGTTAGAGCAAGCAACCCGAGGAAGTTCAGTACATAGCAGGTTGAAGTATTTCCGAACCATGCTGAAAGAAGAATCAGGTTTGAATTTGTTGCGCTGTAGGCGACCGCTGCTGCGAAAGACGCGTAATGGTTCTTCACCAGTCTATCCACGAAAGCGGCGACCACTGCAAGCTGAATCGCCGGAAGCGCCCAATCCACCAACCGCACGCCCGAAAGTAGAAACAGCTCAGCTCTCACAATGAGACTGAAAGGGTAGAGGCTGAAGTAGTCCACAAAGCCCTCTGGAAGCGTCAAGTATTCGCCTCCCATAGGCATCTGGGTCCAGTGGCCTGACTGCATTATGAAGTCCAAGTTCTTTTCGAGAGCGAATGCGTAAGGAGTGAAAGGCCACGGACTGATGAGGTTCAACGGGATTCGGATCAGATACACTAATGCTATGGACGATGCGATCAAGACAAGATGCCTTCTACTCATCCAGCTGCGTGACTCTTCAACCCCATAGAAATCTTTTCGACTTTCTGAAACTGATCGTCGCCCAAGATGTGTCATCATTCCTACAACCACTGTCCAACCAAGCAGAGAAACCGAGACAGCCTGAAGCCTCACCCCGAAACTCGTGAAATTTAGAAGGAGACCTATTGAGAAGAGGATGACTAAGCTCAATCCGAAACTTAAAGCAAGCCGATCAAGTTGCGTCACAGAACGATCCTTTGAGAGAAAAGCTCTGACACAAACGAAGCCCGGTAAGAAGAGCGACGAGACAGACACGAGGATCAAGCGTACTAGACCTAGGGCACTTAGACCGCCTTCCACCAGATTAACCGCCAAAAAGGTTAGAAGAATCCAGAGTAGTAGGAAGAGGAAGAAGTTGTCCGATACATTCCTGGCAATTCTTCTCGTCGATGAGATTGCCATGCTGAATGAATCTCCCTATCTAGGCGACAACTCTTCGACGTTTCCTGAACTCGCCATAGTGCTGCTCGCTCGGAAAGATGTGGAGTAAACTTAACATTAGTCATTCCCTAATAACTTTTGACTTGAACCGCAATTCAACCCCACTAATCGTCAAGACGTTGCCTTTGATTTCGATGCCAGCACCAGCCACTCGAAAGGCATAAATCTGGACAGGAGGAAGCTTGCAGCCCTCTCGAACAATGTCTTTCCATACGTTCGCCCATGAATTCTAATCGAGGAGAAACCTGCTTGTCGCAGAATAACGCTTACCGCAACTCGACCGTAAGGCCTGATGTGAGTGTGGTCGTCATAGAAGGTGTGACTTGGATATATAGCAGAGTAGGGAGTAGGCGTTCTTATTATCAGTAGTCCTCTCCTCTTGAGAGTTCTGTATGCCTCCCTCAAACCTGATAGCGGATCGTGAAGATGTTCTAGAAGGTCTCTCATGCGAACCACATGAAACATCTCGCCTCTGAAAGGGAGAGCGACGGCAGTTCCTCGGACAGATTGGCCCAGTTCTTTACTACACCTAAGCGCGTACTCACTCAAGTCGAGGCCGATGCTTCCTTTGCAAAGCCTCACGAAATTCCCTGTTCCACAACCGACATCAAGAACTACAGCATCTTCGCCAACCAGCTTGCGAATCAATCTCACATCTTCTAGGTCTATCGCCGTCTTCTCATATATGTCATAAATACCAAAATAGTACTCATCATATCCATCCTTAGCTGTTGACGATTGGTGCGCGATCGATGTCAACTCCTCCCTCGTAGATAACTGCATATGCAAGTCAACAAAAGATAAATGTAATCTCCAAAAGCATTTAGGCGAAAAGTTGATCGACTTTGAAGAAGCCTGCGATTGACCAACCAAGGATTTGAAGGGAAAGGTCGAAAAGAGCGAGGTAACCAAACAGAGAGTTGCTAACCGAATTGAGTGAAGTTCAAAGCCGAGCCTTCTACAGTTACGAAAGAAAAGGTATCCCGGCTAGCAAAGCCTTCAGCGAGAAGTGTGCTCACAGGACCTGCTTTGAAGTGAAAAGACTGGTAAAGGAGTGTTCAACCTTCATCAATTCGCTAGCGCGCTTCAAGTGAAGCTAAGGGCGAAGCGCTCACTATACCTTTGTAGATGACAGCGCCCAAACGGTAACTGAGGAATGTTAAGCGATGCCTCGAACAAAATGTGGACGGTTGCTGCTCGCCATACTGGCAGTCACCATATTCTGTTCAGCACTGTACTACTCCTATCTCAGGAATCTAGTTGCAGTCGTCGGACACGTCTATGTGACTGGAAATGAGCCTTTCACTCAGCTAGCCATCGAAGATACTTCGGGAAACTCATACGGGCTCTTCGGCGATCAAGCAACAGAACTGAAGAGGATGCAAGAGACAAGAAGGTTGACGAAAGTTCTCGTCGCGGGTTTTCTGACGGAAGGATTGAGGCCACCGGCCTTCCGAACTGAGAAGAACATAGATGTGGTCTGGTATCTGGTGCTTGAAGCAGAAACCACTATAACTAACTATCTGAACTACTAAATATATGTGATAAGAATTGAAAAGAGTTCTCGCCCTCTTTCTAGTGTTTTCGATTTGCATTGGTCTCGTAACCTACCCATCTATTGCAACAGCTGAACGTAATACTGGCATCGAGAAACGTTCCGTCGATATGAAAGGTTTAAATGCGAAGCGTGTTGAAGCGCCGGTCCCAGTCTGCGGGACTCCAAACTTCCACGATTTCAACGTTGAAACTGCTCATTTACCCAAACTGAGTGTGCTTGGAGAGACTGAGCCGCTCAGACCCATTGTGGTTGGTCAATCGATGGCGTTTTGGGCTCAAGACAGTTGGAAGGCAAGCAATGGGATAGACGACGACGGAGTGAATGGTATAGATGATTTTGCAGAATCAATGTATAGTTTGACGGCTACTGTTCAAAGAGTCGGCACACACTGCTATGTCGTTGTCGAAGACGGACAAACGGTGTCAAGTAGCGACTTAGGCCATGTAATGAACGAGTTCGACAGCAAGATATATCCGACTGACACATCGGCATTCGGCAACGAGCCCAACGTCGATGGCGATACGAAGATCTTCATCCTGCTGATGGACATAAGGGACCAGAACTATCATGATCGCACATACCCATACTACATCGCTGGTTACTTCTGGTCGTTGCACGAATATCGTAATTCCGAGCTTCCAAGTCCGTACAGCGGATTCAGTAATGAGAAAGAAATCGTTCACATAGACTTGAATCCCGGAAGCGTAGCAACATGCGAAGGGACTATCGCTCATGAGTTTGAACACATGATCCACTGGAATCAAGATAGAGATGAGGAGACTTGGGTGGACGAAGGCTGCGCAGACTTGGCCGAGTTCCTGTGCTACTCTACCCACCCGACGAGTCACGTCAACGCCTTTCTGAGTGATACCGATGTTCAATTGACGACTTGGGGTGGAAGCGGCTCAACCCTCTTAGCCCATTACGGAGCAAGCTACCTCTTCATGTTATACCTATGGGAGAAACATGGTGAGACGTCAACGATCCAATCGATAGTTCAGGATGCTGCCAATGGAATAGTGGGGATCCAGAACCATCTGGGCGGAACAACGTTCTCAACCGTATTCACGAGATGGACCGTGGCTAATCGAATAGATAACATGTCGATTGGACCAAGCCCATTCTACTACGGATATGCAAACATCAACCTTGAGGCTTCTCTATCTCCAAGCAGCGATCACAGCACCTATCCATACTCAAGATCAACGACCGTCAACTATTGGGCAGCAGACTACATTAGATTCACAGGCGGAGGCAGCACCTTGACACTCGGCTTCGATGGCGACGACGCCAACGTATTCAAGGTGGAAGTGATCAAGAGGACAGGAGCTGGAGTAAATACTGTAGAAGCAATGACTTTGAACGCTGCTCAGCAAGGAACCCTAGCGATAAACGACTTCGGGACCACGTACACCAACGTCATCCTAGTAGTATCAAGCCAATCTCAATTGGGCGGGAAGACCTACCAATACTCAGCCTCGATAGGAGAGGCTCCTCCTCCACCGCCGCCAGGGCCCTCAACGCCTTTCTTTCATCCGCACACAGAATTCTGGTTCACATGGTATGACTTTACAGGGTACTCTCAGAGCGAGGTGATGTACGATGACGGAAGCCTTGAGGATGCTTGGTACTGGGAAGGCCCCGGAGGTATGTTCGCGGTGAGATTTACGGCGCCTACATCAGGCAATCTAAAAACAGCCCGGTTCTACATATACTCGCTGACATCTGAAAAGGAGATTACAACTCCAGTCAACTTCAAGGTTCACGTCATGAATCCAAACAGGATAGATATCATTACACCTTTTACACGAACTGTTTCATCAGTAGGATGGTTCGATGTTGATCTATCAGCATACAGCATACCGGTAAGCGCAGGTACAGACTTCTACATAGCGATGGAATCTATGCAAGCGGTTTGGCCATATGGGCCTTCTATTGGCGCAGATACCAGTAGCCCAGACGGACGCAGCTGGGACTACGACGGAGTTTCATGGGCTCTAGATGGAACCCTTGACTACATGGTCAGAGCTGTGTTGGAAGCTCCACGGTCCGGCGCTGACATAGACAATATACACTTCGTCAATCCCACTTCCAACCCAGCATCCGTCGCTGTCAGTATAGGTTCAGCATCATCACCATTAGCCACAGACTCCTTCACAATCGATGCTGGAGGTTCCACCTACAAGAACTATCCAGGCGTTATAGGGGGACCAGTACATATAACGAGCGATCAACCCGTATGGGCTACACAGCGCATAGTAGGCTGGAGCAGCTTCAAGGAGGTCTTCGGCATGCCAGGCGATATGGCAAGTACAGAGATCTACTACACGTGGTACGACATGGCAGGCGCTTCTTGGGATGCGGTCCACTTCTTGAATCCGAGCGGAACATCTACCGCCCATGCGCAAGTGTACATTGCCGGCGTCTTGAAAGGAACTGTCACAGTAGATCCTGGAGGAGCCGCATACGTGACCTACCCAAGTGTTATCGGAGGTCCGGTACGCATAGTGAGCGATATTCCGATTTTCAGCACTCAAAGGGTTGTAGGTTGGAACGACTTCGATGAGGTCGTCGGCCTGCCTTCTTGGTGCGTCTACACAGAGCACTGGTTCAACTGGCATGACAGCGTAGGCGCGAGTTGGGATGCGGTCCACTTCATAAACCTTCAAGCCTCAACAGCCACAATCACAGTCTCCATAGCTGGAAGCCAAGTCGACTCGTTTGCGCTGGGCGCTGGTGAAGCAACTTGGAAGACCTATTCAAGCGTCTCCAACGGCCCTGTACATGTGGTGAGCACGCTTCCAATAAGGGTGACTCAACGCATCGTAGGCTGGAGCGGCTTCAAGGAGGTGTACTCGGTACCAACCGAGTTGATGAGCACCCAATGGTATTTCAACTGGTACGACACCGCAGCCACCCAAAGCGACAAGATCTACCTAAGCAACCCGAGCCAAACAGAAACGGCCACGATAAACATATACATACACGGCATCCTGAAGGGCACCATAACGCTAAACCCTGGACAGACCACATCAGTCACATACCCATCCATATGCGACGGACCCATCCTGGTCCAAAGCAACAAACCGATCATGACATCGCAACGCATCGTAGGCTGGAGCAGCTTCGAAGAAACCCTAGGCGTACAATGGACATAGAATAACTATCTTTTTCTTCTAGAGCACGAAGGCAGGCAATTCAAGACTGAGGCTTTGCATCTTGACCTCAGCCATTTAGCTGAGTGGGTGATCGGCAAGACGCAGGCGTCATATTTTCGAACCATAAACATTTTCTATTGCTATAGCATAATCACAGGGCTATGAAGAGACTGACTGTAATCGCGCTATGCCTATTCCTGCTTTTTCCAGTGGGGATCGTCGTATCTCAGAATCAACCTTCAGTCAACTCACAACAGCTGGCCAACGCTGTTGACATTGACGGTGAATGGACAACCTCGGAAGAATGGGTGGATAGCACTGAGCTTAAGATCGATGAGGTTGGCTACATCAGAATAAAGGATACCAGTACAAAACTCTATGTTCTTATCGACTTTCTCATGGATACGGAACTCAACGAGGGAGATTATGCTTCTGTGGTTCTCGATACAGGGAACGACAAGGGGTCCATGCCTAGACCGGATGACCATCAGATCAGAATTAGATGGACAAACACCTACGGCCTCGCTTACGCAGTCGAATACACCTATGGAACAGACCAAGGCTGGGCGAACTATAGGCAGGGTTTTAGAGGATTTGAAGGGGCGTCCTCAATAGATGCGTCAAACGACCCGTACTCGACCGTTCCCCATTTGATATACGAGTTTGAGTTGACGAAGACGATAGTTGCGGAGTACGCGAACGTAGCGGGCATCTTCATCGGAGCCTTTGATACTAGAGGAAACACATTATCGTGGCCTCCAACTAGCAGTCAAGACAACCCGGACACCTACGGAGCCGTAATCTTCGCAGTGCCAATCCCAGAGTTTCAGTCTTCAGCAACCGGAAGCATTGCGGTCTGGGCCCTTCTTGTCACATGCATTTTTCTAGCGCTCTTGAAATCCCTCAGGTCACGTAGCTCAATCAACAAATTCGGAAAAGCTCTGTCTCAAAACCTGTCCCGTTCTCTCATCTATTGAGTGAAATCCTGTACCTAGTATGGCTTAGCCACTCTAGCAGGAAGGGTGGAATAGACCTCTTTCTCGTTCCGCACATGAAACCTAAGACCTTAAGGAAGTTGTAGGCGAAAGAGTAGATAACCCAGTAGAGCTTCCTTTCGGTCTGATTCTGCAACGCGAAGATGATGGACCCTTTGAGAAGTCTAAACGCATATCCTAAAGATCTTGAGGGGCTGACCGTTGACTTCATGATCTCCGTCATGGATTCCCCTGAGTCAAAGTATCTTCTAAACACATCTATGAGCGAATAGTTATGTGAATGATAAACCTGACACTTCGGCTCATAAGCTATCATCAAACCTTCCTTTAGGATGCGTCTCGCGATCTCCTGGTCTTCACTCATTATTATCTTCTCGTCAAACCTCAATGTCTCCCACACGTCTTTTCTCAGTGCGGAACAAACATCTGAGAGCAGTACGATACGTTCTGGATTTCCTTCATCAAGATCTCTTCTTGAATAGGTTTTCTTGGTCTCAGGATAGATCTGCTGCAAGAAAAACCGTTCGATTAGGTTAGTGTCGTGCTTGGGGATTTGGCGACCGTATGTAGCCGCCACTTTCGCATCCTCGAAAGGCGCGATTAGATTTCTAAGCCAGGTCGAACCTACAGGGTAAGCATCGGGGGCCAGGAAGACTATGAATCTCCCTTTAGCCAAAGATGCTCCTAGATTTCTTGTACGACCGTGATGAAACTCAGTTGGATTTATATTCTCAACTCTTACGTTAAAAGTTGAAGCTATGTCGACGGTTCCGTCGCTTGAGCCCGAGTCGATTACGATCACTTCGAATTGTTTCAGCTCTTGATCGAAGACGCCCTTTAGGCAAATGCCAACGTCTTTTGAATTATTCTTTGTGAGGATAATTACAGATGCTATCGGATTTCGTTCCACAATCGACCACATTCAGTTCATGACGGAGGATCGTCTCACTACCTTTCTTCTCACGTCTTTGACCATGTCTGCCAGCAAGCCAATCGAAAAGAGCTGGAAACCTGTCATTATCAAGAGGGCGGAAAGCATTACAGAGGCCAAGTGAACTATCGCCCCTGTCTCAAGCCATTCGATTACAACTCTGACTCCGACCAGCGCCCCTACGATCGCGAAGAGTAGACCAATTACTCCAAAGAATAGAAGAGGTTCGAAATCCCTAACCAGCCTGACTATCGTTCCCATTATTCTGAAGCCGTCCACTATCGGATTCAACTTCGTCTTACCCTTCCTCGGGTAGTATGAGACTGGGACCTGTCTTATCTTCATACCCATTTTCTTCGTCTCAACCAACATCTCTGTTGCGAACGGCATCCCTGTTGTTTTCAAGTCCCAGAGGTCTACTAGATCTGATCTGAAGGCTCTCAACCCACACTGTGAATCTTCAATAGGCATCTTCACCATGCTGCTGACTATCCTGGAGAACAATCTATTGCCGAGTTTGTTTACGGAGGACATCGAGCCCTCCTTGAGTGAAGCGAATCGATTTCCTAACATGAGATCAGCCTCGCCAGCCAAGAGTGGCTGCAAGAGCTTAGGAATATCAGCAGGGGAGTAAGTACCGTCGCCATCAATCATAACCGTTACGCTTGCTTTCTTTTCATATCTTGCGTGCAAGAAGCCTGTGAGAAGGGCATCCCCATATCCGGTTCCTTCCTGAAAGATCACTTCAACTCCAACTGACTTAGCCAAGTCCACCGTCCTATCCGTTGAATTGCCATCGACGACAACGATCTCGAAGTTGGGATAGTTAGAATTCTTCAGCGAGTCCCCTATTCCTGAAATGACATTAACGATGCTCTCCTCTTCATTCAACGTAGGTATAACTACCAGTATTCTGGAAGAATCCTTGTTCTCCTGCTCACTCACTGACATCACTTTTCCCGCCCTATACTGAGTTGGTCCTATTAACTTTTGATCCGCAGCATATATCTGTTATTTGGAATCATTTGGCCGTGTCCTGATTTTCGTTCAAGATCTCAACAGATGGGCAACTGTACCCTCTGGATGGTTGAAGGCCGAACGGCCGCTGTTGAACATCCCCTCGCCAAGACTAATGCGAGTCTTCTTCAGTGAAATTCTTCTCTCGCGACGAGGCTATGAAGGAATCAGAAAATTCACTGAGCGTAGAGCATAGTTGACTGACATCAGTACAATCACTGCAAGCAGCAGGATCCGCAGTAGTCTATGGCATAGGTGGCTGGAGCCGTTTGGCTCAACATGATTTTGCCCCACTCTGCCCACAATCAATAGCGTTCCAAGTGCCATGAATACCTCCAATGGAAGAAGGTATAGGTAACGCCATTGGAACCAAGCATTAGCCAGAATGGATCCAATCGAGATCGGAACGAGAAAAGAAACAAGAAGGCGATTGAAATCAGATTTCATATCTAATGCTAATATCGCTCCGACGGCACCGAGCAAGAAGACTAGAGGAACAGCCATAAAACCTCCGACATAATAGTTGAAAGTAAACCAAAGATTCCCGAATAAACCTACAGCGTTCTCGAGGCTCATAGATCTAACGACTTCGAAATATCCAGAGTTGACCGCCTGTTTTATGCCTCCCAAGATAGGCGAGAAGAACAGTGCCGAAACAAGAGCCAAATTCGAAATCAATATCGCTCCAGCTACGACTAGCCAGCTTGAACGCCTCAGCTTTCCAAGTTCCATTCTATGCGACATGAAAGTCAATAGGATTGAAACAAGAAGAACCGCCATCAAGACCCCCCATGTCCATGCATGTGTAAACAACACTAGAACGCTCATCAACACTCCACATGCCAGGTACTTTCTCGAACGGCTTTCGGAGGATTTTAAGGCAAATGTCAAGAGAAGCAGAACCTCCGACAAAGCAAGCCAGTTCGTGAAGATACCTGCAAAGAGTGCAACCGTTGTATGCAGAGAAGAAACCGCGAAGATAGCTGAGACGAAACTGGCAGCCTCGTCTCTTGTTCCCACCTTCACGAACAAATAGCTTGTCACGCCCAACAGCCAAGCAGGGAGGATCGGCGCAATCTTAACAACTTCTTTGGCAGGAAGTCCAGTTATGGTCTTCAAGATGAACAACCACAAGAAGTATGGTGCACGAGACGCCGCGTAAAAGTCATTGAACAGAACATCTAGAGAAGACTGCCAATCCACCATTCTGATCAATCTCTCATAGTAGTATTTTGCATCAACTCCAAGAAGCCTAGATTCATAGAAGTACGGATAGTAGACGAGGAAACCTGCGAATAAGAGAAGTAGAACCATTCCTACTAATGAGTACAGCCAATGCGGCAGCATCTTTCCTCTAGGATTCTCGTGTGACGCGGTTGCGGAAACAGTTTGCAAGAAAGTTTTCAGATTCAACCTACCAGTCCTCGTCTTCAAAATAGGGAGCCAGAGCCAAGAGAAAACGAAGATCAATAGTAACCAAGGCGTCAGCGAGTAGCCTACATTCGCAATCTGCATCTCTATTTCTGGGAGAATCCACCTAGAACTTGCATCGAAAGGATAGTGTGGATCAAAAGAATTCCAGATCCAAGCCAAAGCTGAGCCCAACTCTATGGACAGAAGAATCAGAAGAAAACCGGTCACGTAGATAGATGCTGCTTTAGACTTGGGCATCGACAACATCTCTTGAGCATACGTAATGCCTATGAGAATTATCGCAAAACCGGTCACGGACAATAGAGCGATCGGGATCTCCCTAGGAGTGATAAACTGAAGGATGCCGGAAATCAGAAAAGCTAGGCTCGCTAGCAAGAAGGATCTCGGAAGCCTGATTCTGCAGACAAAGCTCAGTGCTGTGGGCAGAAGCAGTAACGCGATCGAGGAGACAAGCCAGATGGCCACATCTTCTGAAGGCGAAAAGATTGTAAGCCTTATAATTCTTCTCTGGTAGGCCAAGTAGTACTCCAACTTTAGCGAGTTAACAATAGTGATGAACGCAAAGAAGCTGTATAGAGAACCTGTTAGAAGAAAGCCCGAGGTCAGAATTCCCTTTGTCCCAACCCTCCTCTTGAAGACAAGAATCGCAAAGACCACAACCGCCGAAACAGCCAACACCAGATACCGGCTATCCGGAACTGGACGAGTTGGAGGTTTAATCGAGACCTGAAGAACCCCACTCTCTGAGGGCGCGTACTCCGCATCACCTGGAAATCTAGCTCTAACGTTAATCGAGCCCTTAAGCTCAACAGGTACGTCCCAGACATACTTGAAAGTTCCATCCGCACCCGTAAGTGCAGAACCAAGCAAAACCCAAATACCATCACCCAAATCATACTCAAAATAGACCGTCCGATTCGCGACGCCGAGGTTCGCACTATCTTTCAACCAGCCCAAAAGCTTAGTAGAACCGCCTGAAGAGAACGATCTCGGATCAGCGATTAGAGTCAAAGTCGTGAAAGCTGAAGCTGAAAGAACATTCACAGTGGCGCTCTCAGACTTAACGACCTCGTATGAGCCCAAACCCTCCTCGAAACCCTCAAAGAATAATGGAAGACCGTCCTCAACGATCAGCACCGAATCGATGAAACCTTCAAATATCATGTTCTTAGAGTCAACTTCCCCAAGCCTAACTCTCACAAGATTGAAACCGCCCCCAACAGCCTCAAAACCAGTCGACTCACTCGACCCTACAAGTGATTGATTCACATAGAATGACGCCACAGAGCCGTGGAGACGAATACTATAACCATGCCACCAGCTAGGATGCCAAGCCTCCTTCGCTGTAAAGACAGCCGACGCCTCACCGAAAGGATAATAGAACATGACACTACGGTCGCTTGTCAAACGGATCGAGAAGCGAACAGCACCAGCCCCATCAATCAGATCGAAAACGAAGAACACGCCAGCGGGAAAAGTTGAGAAGCGCATCACCTTAACCCAAAGTTCAACAACATAATCGCTACCGTTCTTTACGGCGATACTTATTTCGCGGGCAACGTACCCGTAATCGCTCTCAGCCGGAGTTAGGATATGAAGCGCGTATCCTGCAGGTTGAGATGGCAAATCGGAAGAGCCTGAGAATGCCGAGATCGATCCAATTGACATGTAAAGTGTACTCGACATCACCGCAAGCAGCACAAGGGTGAGAAAGCTTCGTCTCGACGAACTTGGCATCAGATAGTCACAATCGGAAGAATTGTTCAAAGGAAGTAAAATAGCTTATCTGCATATGTCCTCGATTTGGCTGCAAATAGCCGCTTTTCTTCTTCTGCGTTGGTTCAATGTTATATATGAGGTTATTCCGTAGTTTGAGCGACAGATACCGGTGTTGAGCTTTGAGTTGCACCAGATGTATGGTTACGGGGGGCGCGGGTTTCATGGGTAGCCACCTGGTAGACCGACTGATCGCGGAAGGCTACGAGGTCGTTGTCTTGGACAATTTGACCAGCGGTAACATAGAGAATATCCGATCACATCTGAGAGATCCTAATTTCAAGTTGATTAGAGTAGATTTGAAGGAGAAGCGGAAACTTGAGCAACAGCTGGATGGGGTTGACTGTGTATTTCATTTTGCAGCGAACCCGGAGGTGCGAGTTGGAGAAGTAGATCCCTCGGTTCACTTCAATGAGAATCTGGTAGCTACCTTCAATCTCTTGGAGGCGATGAGGAAGAGCAAGACTGCTAGAACAATCATCTTCGCTTCGACATCTACGGTGTACGGGGAAGCTTCGAGCCTTCCTACCCCCGAGGACTATGCGCCGATGATCCCTATATCAACTTACGGCGCATCCAAACTTGGCTGCGAAGCCTTGATCTCCTCATATGTGCATACATTCGGCTTAAGAGGGTTAATCCTACGTTTAGCCAATATTGTCGGATCTAGGGCTACGCACGGCGTCATCTTAGACTTCATTGAGAAACTGAGGAAAGATACCGGGAAGCTCGAGATCCTCGGAGATGGTTCACAGAACAAATCCTACCTGCACATTCAAGATTGCGTCAACGCCATTCTTTGCTTGACCAAAGCTTTTCTAGAAGACAGAAAGAGAGTTGATGTCTATAATGTAGGGTCTACCGATCAAATCACGGTCGGTAAGATTGCTGAAATCGTCGTCAGGGAGACGAATACTCCGAACGTCAAGCTCTCTTTCACAGGCGGGATTGATGGGGGCCGTGGATGGGTTGGAGACGTGAAGCTTATGCATCTTTCAGTTGAGAAGTTGATGAAGGTTGGGTGGAGGCCAAAGTACACTAGTGAAGAGGCTCTGACCCTGGCTACAAGAGAGATATTGCGGGACCTCATTCACACAAAGTGATGCGTTGAACGGAGTCTGGAGGAGAATTCGTGAAAGCAATTCAGGCTAGCGCTGTGTGCGTGGTTATCCCTACCTACAATGAAAGAGGGAATTTGCAGAACTTGGTCGATGTTCTGTTGGAGGTTTTTGAAGCCAATAGAATTGAAGGTGAGGTTCTGATCGTGGACGATAACTCTCCAGATCGAACAGGGCAACTTGCAGATGAGATGGCTGCTAAGAACAAGAATATTCACGTTATTCATCGACTTGCGAAGCTCGGACTTGGATCTGCTTACAAGGAAGGATTTTCGATGGCGATTGAGAAGTTGGGTTCCGATCTGGTGTTTGAGATGGACGCCGATTTTTCCCATGACCCCGGGTTTATCCCGAAATTCATTGACAAGGTCAATGAGGGATTTGATGTCGTAGTGGGAAGCAGGAAGGTTGAAGAAGGAGGAGTTGTAGGATGGGGTTTCTATCGTAAGCTTGTCAGCGGAGTTGGGAACGCACTTGCGCGTTGGCTATGCGGTATCAAGGTTCATGACGCCACAAGTGGCTACAGAGCCTTCACGCGTGAGGCTTTGAGGGCGATAGATTGCTCGACGCTAAGGTCGGAGGGGTATGCATTTCAGATAGAGACGCTATTTCGAAGTGAGAGGATGGGTTTGAAGGTTGCGGAGATACCGATAGTGTTCGTTGATAGGAAGGTTGGTAAGTCAAAACTGGGTGTTAAGGATTGGAGCAGATTCTCCCTCACCTGCGTGAGGCTACTACTGGAGCGAATTGTGAGCTTGTATCGAGGTAGAGTAAGCTGAATCTGCAAGCGGCTCTTGCTAGGAAGTGTGGGGTTCTGATGTTTTGGCGGTATGTGCTTTTTGAATGTTTTTCGTTGTTTTGGTTTTCTTCCGGGGTGTTCGAGGGGGTGTTTTCAGGTCTTCTCTGATTTGGACGTGTTTATTCTGATGTTATCGTATGCGGTTGTTTGTTTCCAGTGATGCATGAATTTTGTTGAGTTTGAATGAGATA
>Ga0315280_10002598_pt1 | contig 29102 bp, 24 predicted proteins | sample YL17G06_40_MG_FD_203697 | JGI IMG/M metagenome (GOLD analysis project Ga0315280, IMG submission 203697) | Sediment microbial communities from Yellowstone Lake, YNP, Wyoming, USA - YL17G06_40 | ecosystem: Environmental > Aquatic > Freshwater > Lake > Sediment | place: USA: Wyoming | collected... | reverse complement strand
CCGCTCGAGATCGCCCAAGCCTATCAGCGCCTTCTCGATGAAACGGGGTCGACACAGCAGGATCTGGCGGAGAAAGTCGGCAAGGACAGGACTTCGGTGACGAACTATCTGCGGCTGCTCAAACTGCGTCCGGAGATCCAGGAGCACGTCAACAACGGCACAATCACCATGGGGCATGCCCGAGCCCTTCTGGCGCTCGACGACGCTGCCGGCCAGCTCTTCGCCTGCCGCCAGGTCGTCGACAAGAGCCTTTCGGTCCGCAATACCGAAAAACTCATCAACAGGCTGAAAGTCCGGGGCCCGCGGACGCAGCGCCATCTCGAGGATCCAGACCTCCGCGCCCTCCAGGAAGAGATGCTCAAGATTCTGGGGACGAAGGTCATCATCACGGGCAGCCGGACGAAAGGAGTCCTCAGGATTTTTTATTTCTCCCTCGACGACCTCAACCGGGTATATGATAGGATCAAAGGAGCAGCCTCATGAAAGACAAGCCGAGAGAACTGAACGAAGACAAGCTGGCCGGGCTCATCGATATGGAGTCGGAGTTCACCGGCGACCTCGTCTTCAAGGGATCCTTCCGGATCGAGGGCCACTTCAAGGGCACGATCAAGTCGGATTCCCTCCTCGTCGTTGGCGAGAGGGGCAAGGTGGAGGCAGACGTCAAGGTCGGCCAGCTCATTATCAACGGCGAGATCCGGGGCCAGCTCCAGGCGACCGATAGGATCGAGATCCACAACAAGGGCCGGGTCTTCGGCACGGTCACGGCGCCGCGCCTGACCGTCGAAGAGGGTGCGTTCCTTGAAGCGACCTGCCAAACCCAGCCGGCCCAGCCCGGCCCGCAGCCCGCGGCCTCAGAGCCGAAAGAGCCCGTCCGCGAGAAATCCTGACTCAGGCGCTGTCCGCCCGCCCCGCGCACGGACGAGGCCGAATCGCCATCCCGCCCTCGGACGCAGCCGCGGTGGCGTTCCGTCTGTTTCCTACGTATCCGATAGAATTAGTATATATTGACGGATCAGCCGCCCGTCAGCGATGTCCCACCCCTCCCGGCTCTTGAGCCCGGACGCCCCACAGGATATAATCGGAAAGGAAAAATCCGGACGAGGCGGTTCGATGAGCAAGTATATCTTCGTTACAGGCGGTGTGATCTCCGGCCTGGGCAAGGGCATCGCGGCCGCGTCCATGGGGATGCTCCTGGAGAACCACGGCTACAAGATCACCATCCAGAAGTTCGACCCCTATCTCAACGTCGATCCCGGGACCATGAGCCCGTTCCAGCACGGCGAGGTCTACGTGACCGACGACGGGGCCGAGACGGACCTCGACCTCGGCCACTACGAGCGCTTCACCTCGACCCGGACGACGCGCGCCCACAACTGGACGGCCGGTAAGATCTACGAGTCGCTCATCCGCAAGGAGCGAAAGGGAGAGTACCTTGGCAAGACCGTCCAGGTCATCCCCCATGTCACGGACGAGATCAAGAAGGCCTTCTCCGCCGTCGCTGACCGCAACCAGATCGTCATCTGCGAGATCGGCGGCACGGTCGGGGACATCGAGAGCCTGCCGTTCCTCGAGGCGACGCGGCAGATGCGCCTCACCCTCGGCGCGGACAACGTCATCTTCGTCCACCTGACCCTCGTCCCCGCGGTCGGCACGTCGGGAGAGCTCAAGACGAAGCCGACGCAGCACAGCGTCAAGGAGCTCCGGGCGATCGGCATCCAGCCCGACATCCTGCTCTGCCGGACGGGCCGGCCCCTGTCGCCGGACATCAAGTCGAAGATCGCGCTGTTCACGAACGTCCCGGTCGCGGCCGTCATCACCGCGCTCGACGTTCAGTCCATCTACGAGATCCCGCTCAATTTCGCCGCCGAGGGCCTGGACGGGATCATCCTCCGGATGTTCCGCCTGCCCCGCCGCAAGAAAGACCTGGCCCGCTGGGAAGGCCTGGTCGACCGCATCAAGCACCCCAAGGACGAGGTGGACATCGCCCTCGTCGGAAAGTATGCCGGTCTGCACGACGCCTACATGAGCCTGAGCCAGGCCCTCATCCACGGCGGCATCGCGAACCGTCTCAAGGTCAACATCGACTGGATCGAGGCCGAGGACCTCGAGGAGTGCGACCCGGCGGACGTCCTAGGCGGGAAGGACGGCATCCTCGTTCCCGGCGGGTTCGGCAAACGCGGCATCGAGGGCAAGATCAGGGCCGTGACCTACGCCCGGGAGAACGGCGTCCCATATTTCGGCATCTGCCTGGGGATGCAGTGCGCCGCGATCGAGTTCTCCCGCTCCGTGGCCGGGCTCCGGAAGGCCAACAGCACCGAATTCGCGCCCGACGCGCCGGACAAGACGATCGTCCGCTGGCGCGAGCTCGGCAAGGAATTCGACATGGGCGGCACGATGCGGCTCGGCGCCTATCGCTGCGACCTCGAACGCGGATCGCTGGCCTACAAGGCGTATGGGAAGCTCAGGATCTCGGAACGCCACCGTCACCGCTACGAGTTCAATCCCCAGTACGAAGAGCCGCTCGTGCGGGCGGGGCTGCGGATCTCCGGGCGGAACCCGGATTACGGGCTGGTCGAGATCATCGAGGTTCCCGGCCACCCCTGGTTCCTGGGGTGCCAGTTCCACCCGGAGTTCAAGAGCAAGCCGCTCGACCCGCACCCCCTCTTCAAGTCGTTCATCGCCGCAAGTTACGCCAACCGCCTCCGCCGGGGCAGCCGGGGGGCCGGGGCTTGAAGCCACGCGAATGGTCTTAATGAATTGATAATAATACAGATAGCCAGATACTGGGCGGACCACGCCCGGGACGGCGAGGGGATTTTTACCTGAGACCGGCCCCGCCGGGGGGAGGAGGGAACGGTGGACATCAATCCCAAGATCTTCCGGGAGTACGACATCCGGGGGATCGTCGGCCAGGACCTCGACGAGGCGGTCGTCGAGACGCTCGGGCGGGCGATCGGTACGTACTTCACCGGGCGCGGAAAGAGGGATGTTTCGCTCGGACGGGACTGCCGCCTGAGCTCGCCCGCATTCGCCGCCGCGCTCGTCCGGGGACTGCTCTCCACGGGCTGCGACGTCACGGACCTCGGCATCGTCCCGACGCCGCTCCTCTATTTCTCGGTGTATGAGAAGAAGAAAGAAGCCGGGGTCATGATCACCGGCTCGCACAACCCGCCCGAGCACAACGGCTTCAAGATGATGGTCGGCGAGGAGACGCTCTACGGCGCAGAGATCCAGGAGATCTACGGCCTCATCAGGGACGGTCGGTACGCGTCCGGGAAGGGGCGGGCCAGTGCCCTGGACATCGTGCCCGAATACTTGGATTATGTCGCGAGCCGGGTTCGGGCGGCGCGCAAGCTCCGCGTCGTCGTCGACGCCGGCAACGGCACGGGCGGCGTCGTGGGCGTCCCGCTGCTCGAGAGGATAGGCTGCGAGACGATCCCCCTCTACTGCGAGATGGACGGCCGCTTCCCCAACCACCACCCCGACCCGACCCTGCCAGAGGCCATGGCGGACCTCATCGCCAAAGTCCGGGAGAGCGGCGCCGACCTCGGCATCGGCTACGACGGCGACGCCGACCGCATCGGGGTCGTGGACGACGCAGGCCGGCTCATCTGGGGCGATCAGCTCCTCATCGTCTTCGCCCGCGACATCCTGCCCTCCCATCCTGGGGCGGCGGTCATCTCGGAGGTCAAGGCCTCCAAGGTCCTCTACGACGAGATCGCCAGGCTCGGCGGCCGGCCCATCATGTGGCGCACCGGCCACTCCCTGATCAAGAAAAAGATTAAAGAGGAAAAGGCCGTCCTGGCCGGGGAGATGAGCGGGCACATCTTTTTTGCCGACCGCTGGTTCGGTTTCGACGACGCCATCTATTCCTCGGCCCGGCTGGTCGAGATCCTGTCGCGCTCCGGGCAGAAGCTCTCGGCGATGCTGGCCGACCTGCCCAAGACCTTTTCCACTCCCGAGATTCGGATCTACACTTCGGACGAGGTTAAGTTCAGGATCGTGGACGCGGTGAAGCGTGAGCTCGCGGCGAGCCACAAAGTCATCGACATCGACGGCGTGCGGGCCGTCTTCCCCAAGGGCTGGGGGCTCGTCCGGGCGTCTAACACACAAGCCGTGATCGTCATGCGCTTCGAAGCCGAGACCGAGGCGGACCTGGCCGCCATCCAGGCCGAGGTCCGGGGCGTGCTCGAGCGGGCCATCAAGAGGCTGGGGCGGTCGTGAAAAAGGCGAGGACGAGAGGCGGGGCGGCGACGTCCGAGCCCGACCTCCGGGCGGTCATCCTGGCCGGAGGCCGCGGGACGAGGTTCTGGCCTCTCGGCCGCGCCGGCCGGCCGAAGCAGTTCCTGCCGATCGCCGGACGGAAGACCATGGTCGAGGACACGGTCGGGCGCCTGCGACCCCTCGTCCCTCCGGCGCGAACGCTCCTGGTCGCGGACGCCGGCCAGACGCGGACCCTCCGCCGGATCTTCCCCAAGTTCCCCCGGACGAGCTTCCTCGTCGAGCCGCTGGCCCGCAACACCGCCCCGTCGCTGATGCTGGCCACGGCCAAGGTCTGGCTCGAGAATCCGTCGGCGGTCATCGCCGTTCTGCCGGCCGACCACCTCATCCGGGAGCCGGTCAAGTTCCGCGATAAGCTCCGCGCCGCTGCCGCATTCGCGGCCCGGGAGCCGTCGTTCGTGACCTTCGGCATCCGGCCGACCTACCCGGCCACAGGCTACGGCTATCTCCAGTTTTCGAAGGACGGCGCCCGGCGGCTCGGCCGGGAGGCGTTCTACCCGGTCCGCGCCTTCCGGGAAAAGCCCAGCCTGGAGGCGGCCGAGGGGCTCCTCGCCGCGGGCGGCTGCGCCTGGAACTCGGGCATGTTCCTCTGGCGGGCGGACGTTTTCGCCGAGAAGCTCGAGGCCTTCGCTCCGGACCTCTGGCCCGTCTGGGGGAGAATGGTCGACGCCCTGAAAAGAAAGGACGCCGGCCGGCTGCGAAAAGCCTTCGAGCTAGCTCCGGCCATCTCCATCGACTACGCCCTGATGGAGAAGGCCCGGGGCGTTTTCGTCTGCGAGGGAGATTTCGGCTGGTCCGACGTCGGGGCCTGGTCCTCGCTTTTCGGGATATGGAAGGCCGACGGGCAAGGGAACGTCGCCCGCGGCGACTATCTGGCCCTCGACGCTTCGGGCTGCCTCGTCTACAACCCCGGCGGGCTGACAGCCCTCATCGGGGTCCGCGACCTCATCGTCGTCGAGGCAGGCGGCGCCCTCCTCATCTGCCCGGCGGGTCAGGATCAGCGGGTCCGCGAGGTCGTCGAAACCCTCAGGAAATCGAAGAAGCGCCGATACCTCTAACGGGAGGGGAATATTTCCCGGCCGGCGTCGTCTAAACCACGAGAGGAGGTGTCTTTGACCAAAAAACGCGTTTTCCCGGCAATCTGTGCCCTCCTGGCTTTCACGGCACTCACCGCCTCGGCGGCGGTCACGCTGGACGTGAAGGAGCACGTGCTGGCGAACGGCATGAAGATCCTGATGATCCCCAAGCCCGGCGTCCCTCGCGTCGTCTGCCACATCTACTTCAAGGTCGGCTCGATCAACGAGCGGCCGGGCATCACCGGCATCGCCCACATCCACGAGCACATGATGTTCAAGGGGACGCAGGTCATGGGCGTCACGGACTTCGCCAAGGACCAGGCCCTCGACAGGCAGATCGACGGGGTCATGGACCAGATCTACCGCGAGAAGTACTGGAAGGCCGACGGCGGAGACCCGGTCAAGCTCGCCGAGCTCCAGAAGAGAGCCGACGAGCTCATCGCCTCGGAGAAGCCGTACGTCATCAAGGACGAGGCCTGGAACCTCTACATGAAGAATGGCGGCACGGGCCTCAACGCCTCGACCAGCCAGGAGACGACGGGCTATTACGTCACCCTGCCCTCCAACAAGGTCGAGCTCCAGATGCTCCTCGAGTCGGACCGCATGTTGAACGCCTACTTCCGCGAGTTCTACTCGGAGAAGGACGTCATCATGGAGGAGCGGCGTTTGAGCGAGAACCAGCCCGGCTATTTCTTCAACGAGCAGGTCAGCGCCGCCTTCTACGCCGCGTCGCCCTACCACTGGGAAGTCATCGGCTGGATGGACGACCTGCGCAAGATCACCAAGGCCGACCTCACCGATTTCCACAACAAGTACTACGTCCCGAACAACTGCGTCGCGATCTATGTCGGCGACTTCGACCCGGCGGCGATCGTGGCCATGGCCGAGAAGTACTTCGTCCGCGTTCCCAAGGGCCCCGACCTCGAACCCATCCGCGACGGCGAGCCGCCCCAGTACAGCGAGAAGCGGATGTACGGGGAGGGACCGGCGCCGACCAGCCTGCAGATAATGTTCCACGCGCCCAAGGAAGGGCACCCCGACGCGGCCGCCCTGTCCGTCTTGGCCGACGTCTTCGGCTCCGGCGGCGGCGGCTTCCGCGGCGGCATGATGGGCGGCGGCGGCGGCACGGGACGGCTCTATAAGATCCTCGTCCGCGACAAGCAGATAGCCGTCAATGCCTCGTCGTCGAGCCGGCCGCAGTGGTATGTCGGCAGCTTCCAATTCAGCGCCACCCCCCGCTTCGACAAGAACGTCCAGCCCGAGGACCTTGAGAAGGAGATCTGGGCCGAGATCGAAAAGGTCAAAAAGGACGGCGCGACCCCCGAGGAGATCCAGAAGGCCAAGAACCGCGCCGAGGCCATGTTCGTTCGCAGCCTGGCCAGCACGATGGGCCTCGCCGGCCGCGTCGGCCGGGCCGAACTCAACCGCGGCTGGCGGTCGATCGCCGACGATCTCGAGAACCTAAAGAAGGTGACGAACGACGACATCAAGCGCGTCGCGGCCAAGTACTTCGTCAAGGACAACAGCCTGACCGCCGTCTACAAGAGGAAGATGGGGCGGTAAGGAGGATGACCATGAAAAAGGCACTGACGACTGTCCTGGCCATAACGTTCGTCTTCACCGCCCTGGGCCTGGCCCAGGCCACCCGGCCGTCCGAGCTCAAGTATCCCGCGCTCAAGTACGATCCGCCCGACCCCAAGGCCTTCCGCACGGAGCTCGCAAACGGTCTCCGCGCCTACATCCAGGAGGACCGGAGCCTCGGCCTCGTCAACGTCACGGCCCTGGTCAACTTCGGCAGCCTCGACGTGGCCAAGGCCAAGACCGGCCTGTCCCAGCTGCTGGCCGCGACCCTCATCCGGGGCGGCACCAAGACCCGTGACGGCTCGGCCATCGAGGAGCGCATCGACTTCCTCGGCGGCACCCTGAACTTCATGGCCGGCGAGCGGACCTCGCAGCTGACGCTTTCAGTCCTGAGCAAGGACCTCGATGAGGGGCTCCAGATCTTCTTCGACGTCCTCATGAACCCCGAGTTCCGGGAGGAGCCGGTCAAGCTGGCCAAGGCCCGCCTCATCGAGCAGCTCCGGCAGGCCAACGACCAGCCGAGCGCCGTCCTCAGCCGCGAGTACGAGCGGCTCCTCTACGGCGACCAGCCCCTGACCTGGGACCCGACCAAGGCCACCTACGATGCCATCGCCCCGGTCGACCTCAAAGCCCTTCACGCCGGGTACTTCGTCCCCCGGAACATCATCCTGGCCGCCTCGGGCGACTTCGCCAAGGCCGACCTCAAGGCCAAGATCAACAAGCTCATCGGCGGCTGGAAGAACCACCCTGTCCAGTTCCCGGCCCTGGTCCGGACCTATCCCAAGGTCGAGACAGGCGTCTATTTCATCCAGAAGGCCACCAACCAGGGCTATATTAGCCTCGGCCACCTGGGCCTCGAGGACACGAACCCCGATTATTACGCCGTCCAGGTCATGAACTTCATCCTTGGCGGCGGGAGCTTCTCGTCGCGGATCACGACCAAGGTCCGGTCGAACGAGGGGCTGTCCTACAACCAGGGCAGCCGGTTCACCTACCGCTGGGGCTTCCCCGGCACGTTCGCCGGCTACGTCCAGACCAAATCGGCCACGGTCGGTTACGCCATCTCGCTCATTCTCAACGAGTTCGACCGCATCCGGAAGGAGCCCGTCTCCGACGCGGAGATGGAAACGGCCGTCAATTACTACCTGGAGAGCTTCGCCGACAGCTTCCAGACGCCGCAAGCCACGATGGGGAATTTCGCCAACCTCGAGATGACCGGCCGGCCGATGGACTACTACAAGACCTTCCGCGACAGGATCAAGGTTGTGACCAAGGCCAAAGTCCAGGAGGTCGCCCAGAAGTACATCCACCCGGACAAGATGGCGATCATGATCGTCGGCGACTGGGAGGCCTGCAACAAGGGCGGGGACAAGTGGCTCGGGCCGCTCGACAAGCTGGGCCAGGTCCATCGCATCACGCTCCCTGACCCGATGACGGGCCAGGCGGCCAAGTAGAATTGGGACCGGAGGCGTGCCGGGCCGTCCGGCCCGGTACGCCCTCCGTCGATCTTTTGCGCGGGCATCGCGCCCTCCCGGGGCGGGGACCGGCGGCCGCCGGCCCCATGGGACGGCGGGGTGTCCCTTTTTTATCCGGGGGGATTTTTGTATAATAAAGCGTTTTCGTTGGAGGCTTCATGAACAAGAACATCCGCCGGTTCGCGCTTCTCGCGCTCTGTTTGACCCTCGTCCTGGCGGTCGTGGCTCAAGCCCGGGCCCAGGCCCAGCAGCGCCCGCCCGAATACAACGAGATCGTCGCCGCCAGCCAGATCAAGAATGCCGCCGCCCGGCTCAAGGAGTTCGAACGGATCAAGGCCGCCTACCCGGCGACCCGGTTCATGGCGGCAATCAACCGCGCCATCCTCACGACCAGGGTCGAGCTGGCCGACACTCTCGACGCCATCCTGGTCCTCCAGAAAGATTTCCTGGCCGATGTCAAGGGGCCGGGCCGCCTCCAAGGTCCCTATATCTCGGCCGACGAGATCCTCACCCATCCGAAGCTTAAGACGTTCGATCCGGCCGCGGTCCTCGCGGCAGTCCTGAGCTACCGGGACCAGGTCGTTAAGGCATCCGCGGAGCCCGGTGTTCTGGAAGGCATTCCCGCCAACCAGCAGGGCGCCTTCAAGTCTTTCGTTGTGACCGGTTTCGGGATCCTCGTGGCCCAGGCCCAGCTCAACGCCGGGGACGCGGCCAAGACCATTGCCGCGCTCGACGCGTTCAAGGCGGACGGCGGGACACCCGACGCGAGCTATTATTACACGCTCGGCGGGGCCCACGGCCTCATGGGTCGGACGAAGGAAGCCTATGACGCCTACCTCTCCGCCGCGGCGGACAACTACCCGGAGGCCCTGACTGCGGCCAAGGAACTCTATGTCAAGATCAACGGCCAGGAGGACGGGTTCGACGCGGCGCTCGAAGCCAGGCTTAAAGCGCTCCCCTATGCCCCCGAGCCGTTCAAGGCCCCGTCCGGATGGAAGGGCAAGACTGTCCTGGCGGAACTCTTCACCGGCTCGGAATGCCCGCCCTGCGTCGCCTCCGACCTGGGCTTCGACGGGCTCATCGAAAGCTACCCGGCGCGCTACCTCGCCGTCCTCGAGTACCACCTGCCCATCCCGCGGCCCGACCCGATGATCAACGCCGCGACCAAGGAGCGGCAGGGCTATTACGGCGTCATGAGCACGCCGACGGTCGTCATCGACGGGGAGAAGGACACCTCCGGCGGCGGCCCCCGCAGCCTCGCGGAGGGCAAGTTCAAGCAGTACAAAGCGGCCATCGACGGCCGGCTCGAGGCCGTCCCGGCTGCGGTCCTCAAGGTCACGGCTGCCCGGGCCGCCGACACGGTCAAGGTCGAATTCGACGCCGGGCGGGCCGTAGCCGGCGCGGAATACCATGTCGTCCTCGCCCAGGGCGAGGAGAAGTACAAGGGCTCGAACGGCCTCATGTTCCACAAGATGGTCGTCCGCGACATCATCACCGTCGACCCGGCCGGCGGCAAGACGGCCTCCTTCGACCTAGCCGCCTCCGAACAGAAGGCCGACCAGTACCTGACGGATTTCGAAAGGACCAATCAGAGGTTCCAAGGGTTCAAGTTCGCCGAACGTCACAACAAGATCGACCGGAGCCGGCTCTGTGTCGTCTTCTTTGTCCAGGACACGGCGACGAAGAAGGTCCTGAACGCCGCGGTCGCGGACGTGAAATAGGCGGATGGGGACGATCGCCCTTTCGGCCTTCCGGCGCCGGCCCCTTCTTCTGAGCGGGCCGGCGGCAGGCGGATAAGCAGGACGCGCATGGCCGCAGCCTACCATCCCGACACGATTCGCAGCCTGGAGAAGGCGTTCGCCGCATGGAAGGTCGAACGTCCCCTTCGCCTCCGGCGGTACGAACCAGGGGACGTCGTCGAGTACGAGGTCCGCGGCGTCGTCCCGGACGGCCGGGCCCGTGTCCGGTTCGAGGTCGAGAAATACGTCGGCGGCGGATATGCAGGCCAGGTCTACAAGGTCAAGGTCCTCGGCGTCGAGATCGTCGAGGGGCGCGTCGAAGGCCTCGAGCCGGGGCGCTCGTACGCGCTGAAGCTCCTCGTCCCGGCCTCCGGCCTCGGCCGCCGGATCCGCAACCTGTTCTACGCCGTCGGCTTCCAGGCGCCCTTTTCCCTCCAGTCCCTCGCCGGCGCCGGCCGCTCCCAGGCGCTCTGGCAGAAGTTCATCCGCCGGGCGGCACGGGTCGAGTTCGGCGCGGAGGAGGCCGTCGTCGATATCCACGCGACCTTCCTCGACCGGACGCTCGGCAGTTACGGCGAGGTCAGCGAGTGGGTGGACGGCCGGATGTGGCGCCTCGAAGTCGACGATGACCTCGATCGTCGCCGCGGCTGGCGTCCGGGCGAGCCCGAAACGGGCGTGGGCTCGCCGGAATATCGTACGAAGCGCCTTTTCATGGACCGGCTGGTGCGGCTCATCCGTGACGTCGGCGCCGAAGAGCTGGCCAGGCAGTACGAGTGGTGGTCGCTCAAGAGCCAGCCGAACGCCCTGAAGCGGACGGCGAGCGACCCCGATCCGGGGGCCGGGCTCGTCGCCGTCGACTTCCGGGCGGGAATGGCCCTGCTGCCCGTCCTTCCCGAATGCCCGGCCGACGTCAAGCTCATCCTCCGGGGGCTCGGCCGCGGCCGGCTCGTCCAGTTCGACAAGGGTGACACTCGGAAGCTCGAGGCCTACGTCGACGCCCACGGACGGGATTTCTCCGACATGCGCGAGGCGCTCGAGGCGCTCAAACGCGAGGATGCGGCCTACCGCGATTCGCTCATCGACCTCACGTATCACCATGTCCGTCTCGCCGGCGCGAAGCTCCGCCGGACGGTCATGGCCGGGTTCCGGGAGGGCTGGCGCGCGCGCAACATGACCGATGAGCGGACGGCGGCCCGGCTCGAGCGGAGCGGAGTCCTATCGTTCCTTTTCCTCCTCCTCGCCCTGGTCCCCCTGGCGACCCCGGCCCTCCTCGTTTTCGCCTGGCCCGGCCGGAGCTGGGGACTCTACCTGCTATGGGCGTTGCCGCTCCTCGCGCCCGTCATGCGGCGGCTCTGGGGGCGGGCCGACCTCCGCCGTCACTACGGACGGTTGCTGACCAGCCCGGGCTATCTTGTCCGTTCGGTCCGGGCCCACGTCGCCGAGTCGCTCATCGGCTGGGTTCGGTCCGGCCGTGTCTCCGAATCCCGGGCTCTCCTCATCGCCGCCGCACCGTGGCGGTATTTCCTCCATTTGCCGCTGTGGATCCTGCCCGCCGGGCTGCACCGTTTCCTGACCGACCAGGCGGTTTTCAAGGCGAGCCTGGCTTTCATCTTCATCCGCCCATTCAGGCTGTACTTCAACGCCGCCGAGCGTGAAAAATGGCTCCGGGACATGGTCGGCGCGGGCGAGCGGAACGGCATGCTCACGAGCCAGGAAGCGGCCCATATCACCGGCCAGCTCAAGGAACCGTTCATCCAGAAGTATCTCAAGAGCCTGGCCATCCACCTCCTCCTCATGCCGACGACCCACGTCGTCGCGCTCATCGTCGCCTTCTTCTATGTCCGCCTCCATCCCGAGCTCTCGTGGCAACAGGCGACCCTGGCCACGGGCGTCATCTTCGGCCTCTTCCAGATCATCCCCGTCTCGCCGGGCTCGCTCGCCCGGGGAATCTATACAACATCGCTCATCCTCCGGGAGAGGAATTTCAAGGATTACAGCATCGCCTTCGGACTGAGCTTCTTCAAGTACATCGGCTACTTGGCGTTCCCCATCCAGATGGCCTACCGCTACCCGGAGCTGGCCCGGTTCATGGCCGGCCACTGGGCGACGAGCGCCGTCCACATCGTGCCGGTCTTCGGCGAGAAGGGCGCCTGGCTTGAGCATTTTGTCTTCGATGCCTTCTATAATTTCCCGCTCACTGTCCAGCGCCGGGTCAAGCGGCGGGCCGAGGCAAGAAGAACGCTGACGCCGCGCTATGTGCAGGCCCCGCTGTTTGCCCTGGCCGGGGTGGCGCTCCTCGCCGGTCTGGATTTCGGCTGGTTCAAGGCGAGCGGCGCAGTGCCTGCTCTCAAGAATGTTTGGTGGGTCGGACTGTGGGTGCCGTTCCTCGTCGCGGCCCTTGTTTCGCGGGCGGCGGGAGGCGCGGCCCTCGGGCGGCGCATCGTGCTCGGGACCGCGAGCGGCGCCCTGACGGGTCTGCTCTACGCCCTGGCCAACACGTACCTCCCCGCGCTGTACGGGGCAGCGGCCGGGGACGGCGGCCTCGCCGCGAAGTCCCTCTGGCACATCTTTCTCTTCGCCGTGGCCGGGGTCGTCGGCGCCGTCGTGGCCGAAACCCGGAAATAGTGGGGACGAACGGCGGACCGGAAGGTCAGCGGAACCACTTCCCGCCGAAGGCCCAGATGAGGAGGAGGATGAGGAGCATCAGGGCCAGCGTGAAAAAGGCCCTCTTGCGGCGCTGCGCGACGAAGTCCGACGCCGCGTTCTCGTCCAGGTAATAGGCGTCGCCTCCCGTGGCGACGAAAACTCCCTTGTCGACCATCCGGCGGAAGATCCCCGTCTCGTGGACTCCGAGTTGGGCCAAGGTCCGGGCCCGGCCGCAGTCCGTGGCCTCCGCCTTGCGAAAGGCGCGCATATAAAGGTTCTGCTTGACGATGATGTATTCGCCGCCCATCAGGCCTCCTCTGTCCGTCGGACGGACGGGTCCGGCTATTTTTTCAGGCGCAGCCCCAGCTCGTCGAGCTGGCGCTCGCCGACTTCCGACGGCGAGCTCGTCATCAAGTCCAGGGCGCTCGTTGTCTTGGGAAAGGGGATGACCTCCCGGATGGATTCTTCCCCGGCCAAAAGCATGACCAGGCGGTCGAAGCCGAAGGCGATGCCGCCGTGCGGCGGGGCGCCGTAACTGAGCGCTTCGAGGAAGTAGCCGAACTTGTCCTCGGTCTCCTTCTCGCCGAGGCCGAGGGCCTTGAAGACACGGCGCTGGAGGTCCCGGTCGTGGATACGGATGGAGCCGCCGCCGACCTCGATGCCGTTGAGGACGAGGTCGTAGGCATTGGCCCTGACCCGCTCCGGCGCCGTTTCGAGCAGCCCGAGGTCTTCCTCGTGCGGCGACGTGAACGGATGATGCATAGAGACGTACCGGTTCTCCTCTTGGCTCCATTCGAAGAGCGGGAAGTCCGTGATCCACACGAATTGGAGGGGGGACGGGCCGGACGCCTGAGGATCCTTGCTCCCGGCCCCGGCAGGTTGAGGCCAGGTGCGGCGGATCTCGCCCAGGGCCTTGAGCGCGATGGCCCTCATGTCCGCGACGAGGAAGGCCAGGTCGCCGTCCCCGCCGCCGAGAGCGGCCCAGAGCTTTTCGTAATCCGCCTCGGCCAGCTTGAGCGACGACCTCCAGCCATCCTGCCTCTTGATCCAGGCCAGGCCCTTCGCGCCGAGCGCCTTGGCCCGCTCGCCGAGCTTGTCGAACTGGGCGCGGGAAACGGTCGAGGCGCCGGGGACGAGAAGGCCCTTGACCTCGCCGCCCGCCGCGAGGACCGCTTGGAGCATTTCCGAGGACGTCGTGCGCGCCGCGGCCGTGAGGTCGCACATCTCGAGAGGCACGCGCAGGTCCGGCTTGTCCGAGCCGTACTTTTCCATGGCCTCGGCGTAGGTCAGGCGGGCGAAGGGCCGCGTCAGCTTCTCTCCCGTCAGGGCGAAGAGGGCCTCCATCAGGCCCTCGTTCAGGGCGAAGAAATCCTCGCGCTCGATGAAGCTCGTCTCGATGTCGATCTGGGTGAATTCGGGCTGGCGGTCGGCCCTGAGGTCCTCGTCGCGGAAGCAGCGGACGATCTGGAAGTAGCGGTCGCAACCGGAGATCATGAGCGTCTGTTTGAACTGCTGAGGGGATTGGGGCAGGGCATAGAAACGGCCCTTGTAGATGCGGCTGGGAACGAGGTAGTCGCGGGCCCCCTCCGGCGTGGGATTGGCCAGGATGGGGGTCTCGATCTCGAGGAAACCGTGACGGCTCATATAGTTGCGCACGGCGAGCGAGGCCTCGTGGCGAAGCCGGATGTGGCGCTGCATCCTGGGGCGGCGAAGGTCCAAATAGCGGTACTTCAGCCGCAGCTCCTCGGAGGCCTGGGGCGGATCGGAGATGACGAAGGGCGGCACCTTGGACGCGGCGAAGACCCGGAGCTCGGCGGCCTCGACCTCGACCTCACCCGTGGCGATGTCCCTGTTCACGGCCGAGCGGCGCCGGACGCGGCCGCGGACGCCGATGAGATATTCGCTGCGGAGCTTCTTCGCCTCTTCCATGAGCTCCGGCCGGTCGGCGTGGAAGACGACCTGGACCAGGCCTTCGCGGTCGCGGAGATCGATGAACAGGAGGTGACCCATGTCGCGGGTCTTGTGGACCCAGCCGCAAAGCACGACCTCGCTCCCCTCGTGGGCGGCCCGGAGCTCGCCGCAATAGTTCGTCCTCTTCAGGGGCGCGGCGATCTTGGTTCTGTCGTTCATGGTCGTCCCCGGTTGCTCATCCGGCGCGCAGGCCCGCAAGGAGCTCGTCCCGCGTCCCTTCGACTTGGCGGCCCGTGGTCATGTCCTTGAGGCCGAAGCGGCCTTTGCGGAGCTCGTCATCGCCGACGATGAGGACCCAAGCGGCCTCGAGCTTGCTGGCCCGGGCAAAGTGGGCCCTCATGCCGCGGTCCTTGAACTCGACCAGGCACTTGACGCCGTTCCGCCGGAAGAAGCGGGCCAGCTCGAGCCCGACTTTCTTGGCGCCCTGTCCGAGGTAGGCCAGGTAGAGGAATCTCTTCTTTTCGGACGGCAGCTTGGCCACCGAGAGGACGCGCTCCATGCCCATGGCGAAGCCAATAGCGCAAAGGTCCGGGCCGCCGAAGTCCTTCATCATGTCGTCGTAGCGGCCGCCGCCGAGCAGGGCGTTCTGCGCGCCGAGGCCTCCGGAAACGACCTCGAAGGTCGTCTTCGTGTAGTAATCGAGGCCGCGGACGAGGCGGGGCTCGACCCGGTACGGGATCTTGTAGAGGTCCAGCCAGCCGAGCAGGGCCTGGAAATGGCCCCGGCATTCCGGGCAAAGATAGTCCAGGATCCGGGGGAAGGACTCGGCCGCGAGCTGGCAGGCGGCGATCTTGCAGTCGAAGATGCGGAGCGGGTTCGTCTCGACCTTTCTCTGGCAGTCGGGGCAGAGCTCGGCCGCCTTGGCCCGGGCCGCCTCCCGCAGGGCCTTCAGGTAAACCGGGCGGCAGGTGCGGTCGCCGACGGAGTTGACCAAGGTCTCCGTTCCGGGGATGCCGAGCGTCCCGAGCAGGGCATGGGCCATCTCGATGAGCTCGGCGTCGACGGCCGCGTCCTTTTCGCCGAAGACCTCGACGTCAACCTGATGGAACTGCCGGTAGCGGCCTTTCTGGGGCTTGTCGTAGCGGAACATAGGCCCCATGTAATAGTAGCGCAGGGGCTCCGGCCGGAGGTCGAGCCGGTGCTCGATGATGGCCCGGACGACCGACGGTGTGTATTCCGGTCTCAGAGTCAGGGACCGGCCGGCCTTGTCGGTAAAGGTGTACATCTCCTTGGTGACGATGTCCGAGGTCTGGCCCGTGCCTTTCTCGAAGAGCTCTGTGGCCTCGAACACCGGCGCCCGGAGCTCGCGATAGCCGTAGAGCTCGAAGGTCGCTCGGACTATACGTTCAAGGGCCTGCCAGCTCCCGACCTCTTCGGGCAGGATGTCCTTGGTCCCCTTGACCGCGGCCAACTCCTTTTTCGCGGGGGCTTCGTCCGTCACTTCTCGACAAAGACCCCCAGCTTGCGGATTTTCTGGTACCGCTCGGCGACGAGCTGGTCGGCGGGCTTGCCGTCGAGTTTTTTCAAGGCCTGATAGATGAACTTGTCGACGTTCTTGTAGGTTTGTTCGGGATCGATGTGGGCGCCGCCCGGCGGCTCCGGGATGATCCGGTCGATGATGCCGAGCTCGAGGAGGGTCGATGCCCGGAGGCCGAGGTTCTCGGCCGCCTGCTCGACCGCGTTCTGGTCCTTCCAGAGGATGGCGGCGCACCCTTCGGGGGAGATGACGGAGTAGAAAGAGTGCTCGAGCATCAGGAGCTGGTCGCCGAAGCCGATGCCCAGCCCGCCGCCGCTGCCGCCCTCGCCGATGACGACGGTCACGATGGGCACCTTCAAGGTGGCGAGCGTCTTCAGGTTGGAGGCGATGGCCTCGGCCTGGCCCCGCTCTTCGCCGCCGATTCCGGGGTACGCGCCGGGGGTGTCGACGAGGGTGATGACGGGGAAGCCGAACTTTTCGGCCTCCTGCATGATCCGGAAGGCCTTGCGGTAGCCCTCGGGGTTGGCCTGGCCGAAGTTCCTTTCGATCCGCGCCCGGGTCGTCCGGCCCTTCTGGTGGCCGATGACGGCCACGGTCCGGCCCCTGTAAAAGGCCAGGCCGGCGACGATAGCCGGGTCGTCGGCGAATCGGCGGTCGCCGTGCATCTCCATGAAGTCCTGGAAGAGGTACGGGATGTAATCCAGGGTGTAAGGGCGCTTGGGGTGACGGGCGATCTGGACGATGTGGACGGTCGTCAGCCGGGGGACGATCTCGGCCCACTCCCTCTCGATCTCCTGGCGGAGCCGGGCGATCTTGTCCTTTTTCCCTAGATCGTCGGTATCGGCCAGGGCATCGATCTGCTCCTTGAGGGCCACGATGCCCTTTTCGAGGGAGTAAAACTCAAGCGCTTTGTCCATGCTGTGCTCTCTAGGGGCAACAAAATACAGCCCTATTCTAAGGGGGGGGAGGAAACGATGTCAAGTTACGGGGGGGATCCCTCCGGGAAGCAGCCCTGCGCTCCAATCTCTAATGGTGGCTAATCCGGCGCTTATCTTGCGGCGTTCCGAGCGGCGCGACGTTGGCGGACGACCTCGAAGAGAAAAACGGAGGCGGCCGAGGCGACGTTGAGGGACTGGACCACGCCGGCGAGCGGGATCGACAGGAGCCGGTCGCAGGTCTTCCGAACGAGCGGCCGCAGGCCCCGGCCCTCGGAGCCGAGGACGATGCCGACCGGGACGGTGTAGTCGAAATCGTACCAGAGCCCGGGGGCGGAGCCGTCGGCGCCGACGAGCCAGACGCCCTTCTCCTTCGTCTCCCCCATGGCCCGGACGAGGTTCGGAACGCGCGCCACCTTGACGTGCTCCAAGGCGCCCGCCGAAACAGTGGCGACCACGTCCGTCAGACCGGCCGACCGCCTCTCGGGGAGGATGACTCCGTCGACGCCCGCGCCCGCGGCGCTCCGGATAATGGCGCCAAGGTTCTGGGGGTCCTCGATTTCGTCGAGGAAAACGAGGAACGGACGGCCGGCGCCCGCCAGGATGTCCTCGAGAGAAAGAAACTCTTTGGCCGAGATCTCGGCCAGGACCCCCTGGTGATGCGGGGCCAGCTGGTCGAGCTTCTGCTTCGGGATGAACAGGAACGGGACCCCTCGCGCCCGGGCTTCCCGGATGATCTCGCCGATGCGGTGGGGCCCGCGTTCCTTCTGGATGAAGATCTTGCCGACCCGCTCCGGCGAGGACTTCAGCACCTCGAGAAGGGGATTCAGACGGTTGATCCTGTCCATGGCCGCCCGCTTATTATATTTCAAAGCCCGGCAGAGCGACAAGCAGCCCGTTGTTGTGTCCGTTGCCTCCATAGGTTAAAATGGGCGGGATGTTGAGCTCGGATTGAGCGCATGCCGAACAAGGTCAAGATCGCCAGATTCTGCCTCCTCGTCGCCGGATGGCTGAAGATCGCCACGGCCGGGCTGTTCGCCTTCATCCTCGTCGCCGGGGCCGTCGTCGTCGGCGGCAACAGCGAACGCTCCGGCCTTCTCGGAAGCGCGCTCCTTGGCGGGCTGGGGGTCATCCTCGCCGCGGCGTTCGCCGCGGCCGGCGCCATCGACATCGCCGCCGCCGTCGGCGTCAAACGGCGCGCCGGCTGGGGCCGCGTCCTCGGCATCGTTGTCGGAGCGCTCCTCGTGCCTCTCGTCCCTGTCGGCACCGTCCTGGGTCTGTTCGTCGTTTCCGGCCTCCTGGGCGCCGACGCCCGGGAGTGGTTCTCGGGGGGCCAGGGCCGCTTTTAGCCCCGCCGCCGCGGCCGCTCCAGGGACCCGGGTCGAGCGCTCGCGCCCTTTGGGTCGGACATGATATTGAGGAGACCGGAGATGAAAAGACACTGCGCACTCGGGCTCATCCTGGCCGGGGCTCTCTTGGCCCTGCCGCCGGTCCGCGCCTCGGCCCAGGAGGCCGAGGTCTCGGCCGAGCGTCTGAAACAGGCGGCGCCCAAGGTTTTCCTCGACTGCCACCAGTGCGACATGGACTACATCCGGAACGAGATCACCTTCGTCAATTTCGTCCGCGACAGGCAGATCGCCGACGTCCACATCCTGGTCACCATCGAACTCACCGGGAGCGGCGGCCGGGAATACACCCTGGACTTCATCGGTCAGAACGCCTATTACGACATCCGCCACACGCTGAAGTACGTCTCCAACCAGTCCGACACCGACGACGAGCAGCGCCGGGGCATGGTCCGCGTCCTGAAGATGGGCCTCGTCCCGTACGCGGCCAAGACGGCCGTCGGCGACTTCCTCACCGTCAACTTCGACAGGAAGGTTCCGCCGGCGGTCACCGAGGACACCTGGAACTCCTGGGTCTTCAGCCTCGGGGCCTCCGGGAGCCTCAGCGGCGAGCAATCCAAGGATTTCGCCTCGGCCAGCGGCTGGTTCTCGGCCAACCGGGTCACGCCCCAAGTCAAGTTCCGGATGGGCGTCTCGGCCAACCTCAACCACAGCAAGTACGACCTCGACACCGGCCCGGTCACCTCCTCGACCGACAGCGAAAGCTTTGGCGCCCTCTACGTTGTCAGCCTCAACGACCACTGGTCGGTCGGCTCGTGGCTGTCCGTCTATGCGTCGAGCTACAGCAACGTCTCCCTGGCCGTCAACCCCGCTCCGGCCGTCGAATACAATTACTTCAACTACGCCGAATCGACGCGCAAGCAGCTCCGCTTCCTCTATCGCATCGGCTACAGCTTCAACCGCTACCATGAGCTGACGATCTTTGACAAGACGAAGGAAAGCGTCCTCGCCCAGACGCTGTCTGTGACCCTGGAGATCAAGCAGCCGTGGGGGAACATCAGCTCTTCGCTGTCGGGTTCGACCTTCCTGATGGACTTCGCCAAGAACCGCCTGGAGTTTTGGACCGGCGTTTCCCTTCACGTGGTCCGGGGGCTGGCCGTCGATTTCAGCGCGCGGTACTCGCGGATCCACGACTTGATCTCGCTCCCCAAGTCGTCGGCCTCCGAGGAGGATATCCTCCTCGGACGGAAGATGCTGCCGACGAATTTCAGCTACGGCATGTCGGTCGGCGTCAGCTACACCTTCGGCTCGATCTACACCAACGTCGTCAACCCGCGCTTCGGCCGCTAGGCCGCCGCTTTCCCCCTCCGGTATAATGGTAGCCCGGACCGGGAAGGAGACCTGCCATGGCCAAAAGAAAGATCATCGAGATCGACCGGGGCCTTTGTGACGGCTGCGGCCTCTGCACCACGGCCTGCGCCGAGGGCGCCCTGGAGCTCGACGCGGAGGGCAAGGCCGTCCTCGCGCGGGAGATCTTCTGCGACGGCCTCGGGGCCTGCCTCGACGTCTGTCCGACCGGGGCCCTCAAGGTCGTCGAGAGGGAGAGTGCGGCTTACGACGCCGGGGAAGCCTACCGGCACGTCCTCGAGACCCGGGGGGCCGCGGCGGCGAGCAGGGTCCACGGGGCAGGGGCGCGTCCGTCACACCGCGGCCCGTCGGCCTGCCCGGGAAGCGGCGCCCGCGAGATCCCGGCCGCGCCGGGCGCCTCCGGAGACGGCCCGGCCGTCCCCGCGAAGTCGCGGCTGAGCCAGTGGCCCGTCCAGCTGCACCTCGTCTCGCCCTTCGCCCCCTATTTTGAGCGAAGCGACCTCCTGGTCGCCGCCGACTGCACGGCCTTCGCCCTCGGCTCGTTCCACGAGGACCTGCTCCGCGGCAAGAAGCTCGTCATCGCCTGCCCGAAGCTCGACGAGACCACAGGGTACGTGGAGAAGCTGGCGGAGATCATCCGCCGGAACGAGCTCCGCTCCCTGACCGTGGCCACCATGACGGTTCCGTGCTGCTCGGGCCTTGTTGAGATTGTCCGCCGGGCCGTCGAGCTCTCGGGCGTTCCGATCGAGGTCGAGAAGGTCGTGGTCGGGATCGACGGCGAGATCGTCGCGAAGGTCTGAAGCGGGCGCCGTCAGACGGAGAGGGCGATCAGGATCTGGGCCGGGAAATAGGTCCCGAGAATAATCGCCTGCGCCGGTCCGATCCTCTTGCCGAAACGGTCATAGGCCAGGACTGAGTCCGAAACGAGGAACAGGACCGCCCCGGCGAAAGCCAGCAGAGGTTTGAGCCCGCCGAGCTCGATGAACCGACCGGCCGCGAGCCAGGCCATGACGGTGATGGCCGCGATATAGACGAAGACGGGAAGCTTCAACGGGCCGAGCCCGGGGGCGAGCGTCCGGAACATGAGCAGGCCGTAGATCATGAATGGCAGAAGGAGGCCGACGGAGGCGGTCCGGCCGGGGGCGGGCTTGAAGGCCATGATGTAGAGGACCTGGGCGGCCAGGAAGGCGACGAGGCCCGGCCGGAACCCCCGCTCCGGGAACATCAAGGCGATATCGCCGGCGAGCGAGCAGACGAGGCCGGCCAGGATAAACATCTTGTATGCCGGCGGGACCGGCGTCGGTGCGGCCAGGGCGGCGAGAAGGATGAGGAGCGTCGTCAAGGGCTTGAAGAGAAGAAAGGGCCGGCGGAGGCCCTTCCTGTCGGCCATGATGGCCAGCCCTCCCGAAACAAGGGCCAGGGCGGCGAGAACGATGGGGGCTGTCGTCACCGGGTCACCCTATCTTCCCTCGGCCTTTTCCCTGCGCAGGCGCTCCCGGGCCTCCTCGAACATCGGCTCGGCGTAGGCGCTGGGCCAGGTCCTGTCCTCGAACGCCCGCTTCTCGACCATCTTCAGGAAGCCCTCGAACTCGCCGAAGTAGGACCCGTAGATGTGGAAGCTGTCGACGAGGTCGACGTACCGGCCGACGCGGACGGGACGCCCCGCCTTCTCGGCGATCCGGGCGGCGATGACGCGCTGGAGGTCGGTCAGGGCGAAGACGTTCATGTAGGCGGCCTTGTAGGCGTCGCGCGACCGCCAGTGGCAGTTCATGTTCAGGACGGCGTCGCCCGAATCGTCCGCGAGCATCCGGCACCAGACCCTCTGGAGGCAGGGCGGGTCGTAGGTCGGCGGGTCAAGCTTCGGGTTCCAGGTGATGGCCTGAGCGCGCCGCGAATAGCCGGTCTGCGCCAGCTTATCGATGATGGTGCGGATCTGGTCGATCGTCTCGCCCTCGACTTCGAAGGCGAAGAGCCGCTTATGATAGGTGTAGGTCCATTTCCCCTCCGCCGGAGAGATCCAGTGGTCATGGATGCCGTCGACGACCTCCTGCCGGTAGACCTCGAGGTCCTCGAGCCCTCCGGGGAAAGCGCGGTGGATGCGCGGCTCGGCGAAGGGGTCCTCCACCGTCCACATCATGGTGCAGTCCTTGCTCGGCGGGTCGCCCGGCTTGTCGTATTCGGTCCGGATGGCCGCGCCTTGATGCCAGCAGGCAAGAACGGCCTTTTCCCAGGCCTCCGGCAGGGTCCGGCCCGAGACGGAGAGCGCGGGGATGTTTCCGTTCATGGCACCTCTCTTTTCCCCTCGCTTTTACCACAGGAGAAAGATGCCCGTCAATCGGGCCGGCGGCCCCTCCGCCGGGCGTTGAAAGCCGCGCCTTTTTGTATTATGGTGAGACCGCCGGCCTGCGCCGGCCCCTGAGGAGAGGGCGGATGACGCGAACCTTCACGGCCCATCTGAGGACCCCGATCGGTTGGCTCGAAGTCCGTGGGGACTCCGGCGCGATCCTGGCCGTCAACTTTGTCGAGCGACCCGGGAGTGGCCGGCGGCCCGGGACGGAGGCGGACGCTCTGCCCACGGTGGTCGCCGCCTGCCTGGGCCAGCTCGAAGAGTACTTCAAGGGCGGGCGGACGTCCTTTGACCTGCCGCTCCGGCTGGAGGGTACGCCCTTCCAGAGGCGCGTCTGGGAGGTCCTTCTGCGTGTTCCTTACGGACGGACGACGACCTACCGGGACCTGGCCGCGGCCGTCGGGAATGTGCGGTCCGCTCGCGCCGTCGGCGGGGCCAACCACCGCAATCCGGTCAGCATCATCGTGCCCTGTCACCGCGTCGTCGGCAGCAACGGGGGGCTGACCGGGTATGGGGGCGGCCTGTGGCGGAAGGAATGGCTCCTCGGCCACGAGCGCCGGCACGCCGGGGACAGGAGCTCCACGGGCTTGCGTCCGTGAGATCCAACTTTCGCCGACTTTGGAGCGCCGGCCCCGTTCGTGGAATCCCACGAACGGGGTTGACACCCCTCCCGCACAGGGGATTAGAATAATCGGGACCGGAACTTAAAGGAGTGCGCCATGGTTGAGACCCTGAGTCAACTGTTCCTGCATACCTGCCGGACCTATCTCAAGGACGACCTCCTCGCGGCGAAGCGGGATGGCCGATACGTCCCGATCACGACGGCCGAGTTCGAAGCGCGCGTCCGGAACCTCTCGGCCGGCTTATGCGCGCTCGGCCTGCGGCCCGGGGACAAGGTCGTCATCTTCTCCGAGAACCGTCCGGAATGGGTCATCACGGACTTCGCCGTCCTTTGCGCGGGCGGCGCCACGGTTCCCATCTACACCTCCCTCATGCCGGAGCAGGTCAAGTACATCATCAACGATTCCGACGCGGTCATCGTCGTCTGCTCGAACCGCGACCTGTGGCTCAAGATCGACGCGATCCGCGGGGAGCTGCCGAAGGTCCGGCATTTCCTCATGATCGACGAGGAGGCGCCGGCCGGGGTCACGACCCTCGGCGAGGTCGCGGGGCGGGGGAAGGCGGCCGCCGCGGCCGACCCCGGGGCCTTCGACGCCACCGCAGAAGCCATCAAGCCCAACGACCTGGCCTCGATCATCTACACTTCGGGGACCACGGGCATCCCCAAGGGTGTCATGCTCAGCCACGGCAACTTCGTCAGCAACACCAAATCGCTCGATGCGGTCACCGAGTTCGTCCACACCGACCAGATCCTCTCGTTCCTGCCGCTCTCCCACGTCCTCGAGCGGATGACGACGTTCTCCTTTCTCTACAAGGGCGCCTCGATCGCCTATGCCGAAAGCATCGACACCGTGGCCGAGAACCTGGTCGAGGTCCGGCCAACGATCATGATCAGCGTGCCGCGCCTCTTCGACAAGATCTACGCCAGGGTCATGGACAACATCCTGACCCAATCGCTCCCGAAGCGGCGGGTCTTCTTCTGGGCCCTGGGCGTCGGGAAGAAGTGCGGCGCGCGCAAGCTCCGCGGGGAGCCCATCCCCAAGGCCCTGGCGGCGCAGCGGAAGCTCGCCGAAAAGCTCGTTTTTTCGAAGATCGTTGAGAGGACGGGCGGCCGGGTGAAGTTCTTCGTCTCCGGCGGCGCCCCGCTGTCCAAGGACGTGGCCGAGTTCTTTTACGCCCTGGGCATCACCATCCTCGAAGGCTACGGCCTAACGGAGACCTCGCCCGTGCTCGCCTGCAACACCTTCGAGAAGCTCCGCTTCGGGACCGTGGGCCCGCCTGTTCCGAGCGTCGACATCCGGATCGCCCCGGACGGCGAGGTGCTGGCCCGGGGGCCGAACGTCATGAAGGGCTATTACAAGAAGGAGGCCGAGACACGCGAGGCCATGGAGGGCGGCTGGCTCCACACGGGGGACGTCGGCTACTTCGACCCCGACGGCTTCCTGGTCATCACGGACCGCAAGAAGGACCTCATCGTTACAGCCGGCGGGAAGAACGTCGCGCCCCAGCCGATCGAGAACCTCCTCAAGGCCAACCCCTACATCCTGAACGCCGTCGTCGTCGGCGGGAGCCGGAAGTTCATCTCGGCCCTCATCGTCCCCGATTTCGAGAAGCTCGAACCCTACGCCCGCGCGAACGGCATCCCGTTCAAGGACCGGGCGGAGCTCTGCGACCGTGAGGAGGTCCGCGATTTCATGTTGGCCGAGGTCAACCGCTCGACCCCGGACCTGGCGTCCTACGAAAGGATCAAGAAGATCGCGCTCCTCGACCGTGACTTCGAGATCTCGGCGGGGGAGATGACGCCCACTCTCAAGGTCCGGCGGAGCCACGTCGAGGAGAAGTTCAAGGCCGTCATCGACCTTCTCTACGAGGATTGACGGGGCTGCTCTGCGGATACGCCATGACCGATAACGTCACGACCGTCGCCCGGCTGTTCCTCGACGCCTGCCGGACATACCCCAAGCCCGACTTGTTCCTCGTCAAGCGTAATGGCGCCTACGGGCCCATTTCGACGGCCGAGTTCGCGGCGCGCGTCCGGGACGTGTCGTTGGGGCTCCGCGAGTTAGGCCTGGCGCCGGGCGGGAAAGCCGTCATCCTGTCCGAGAATCGCCCGGAATGGCTCATGACCGACCTCGCCGTCCAGTGCGCGGGAGGGGTGACGGTGCCGATCTACACGTCGCTGCTCCCCGAGCAGGTCCGGCACATCATCGACGATTCCGACGCGGAGATCGTCGTGTGCTCCGGCCGCGAGCTCTGGCTCAAGGTCGAGGCCGTGCGGAAAGACCTGCCGAAGGTCCGGCAGTGCCTGATGATCGACCGCGACCCGTCGTCCGGGATCCCGGCCCTCGAAGACGTCATGGAGATGGGGCGGCGGGCTGCGGCGGCCGACCCCGGCCTCTTCGAGCGCCTCGCTCTCGCCGTCCGGCCCGGCGACCTGGCCTCTATCATCTACACATCGGGGACGACGGGCGCCCCCAAGGGCGTCATGCTCAGCCACGCGAACTTCGTCAGCAACATCGCCTCCGTGCGCCGGACGGTCGACTTCCTGGCCACGGACACCGCTCTGTCCTTCCTGCCCCTCTCGCACGTCCTCGAGCGGACGGCGAACTACGTCTTCCTCCGCAGCGGATCGACCATCGCCTACGCCGAGAGCATCGAAACCGTGAGCGAGAACCTCGTCGAGGTTCGGCCGAATGTCATGATCAGCGTGCCGCGGCTGTTCGAGAAGATGTACGCGCGGGTCATGGACGTCGTCCTGCGGGCGTCGGCGGCGCGCCGCGGGCTCTTCTTCTGGGCCCTGGCCGTTGGCAAGAAGGCCGCCGCGAAGGAGATCGCCGGCCGGCCCGTCCCCCGGCTGCTGGCGCTCGAGCGGGCCCTGGCGCGCCGGCTCGTTTTCTCCCGGATCCTGGAGAGGACCGGCGGTCGCGTCCGCTTCTTCGTTTGCGGCGGCGCGCCGCTCGCCGCGGACATCGCCGAATTTTTCCTGGCCATGGACCTCCTCATCCTGCCGGGCTACGGGCTGACCGAGACGGCGCCCGTCCTCTCCGGGAACGCCCCGGGCGCCTACCGGCTCGGGAGCGCCGGCCGGCCCATCCCGGACGTCGAGATCCGGATCGCGGCCGACGGCGAGATCCTGGCCAGGGGTCCGAACGTGATGGTCGGGTACTACAAGCGAGAGGCCGAGACCCGGGAGGCCCTGGAGGGCGGCTGGTTCCACACCGGGGACATCGGCTATCTTGACGGCGACGGTTTCCTGTTCATCACCGACCGCAAGAAGGATCTCATCGTCACGGCCGGCGGCAAGAACGTGGCGCCCCAGCCGATCGAGAGTCTCCTCGGGCTCAACCCCTACATCACCAGCGCGGTCGTCGTGGGCGAGCGCCGACGGTTCATCTCGGCCCTCATCGTTCCGAACTTCGAGAAGCTCGAGGAATACGCCCGGACGAACCGCATCCCGTTCCGAGACCGGGCCGAGCTCTGCGGGCGGGAGGCCATCGTCGATTTCATGCAGGCCGAGGTCGACCGTGCGACGCCGGAGCTGGCCTCTTACGAGCGGATCAAGAAGATCGTGCTCCTCGACCATGATTTCGAGCTCGCCGCTGGCGAAGTCACGCCGACGCTCAAGGTCCGGCGGGCGATCGTCGAGGACAAGTACAAGGACCTCATCGACACCCTCTACGCCGAATAAGAAAGAAGGTCGGAGGGGTCCTTTCGAGGCCCATCCCCGTCCGGCAGGGAGCGAATCCTTATGAGCGACCATCAGAAGGGCGGCGGAGCGGCCCGGAGACGCACTTCTGGGAAATATCCGAAACGATAACTCTGCTCTGCATGGCCTCAGGGATGGCCTCCGCGCCTGAGTGCGGCTTGCGCTAAGCCGCGCACGTCGCTCCACCCATTCCCCCGCTGGGCCCTTTTGATCTCTCTTTCCGTTTTTTAAGGGGGCGGTCGGTCTGTTTATGCGAAAGAACGGCCGGCCGGGGCGTCTTTAATAAGGACGCCGATGGATGAGACGCCAGGAAACTGGGACAACCGGGACGCCGGCCACAGGGCCCGCCTCCGGGAGAAGTTCCTCAGGGGAGGCCTGGCCGGGTTCCTGGATTACGAGATCATCGAGCTCCTGCTGACCCTCGGAACGCCGCGGCGGGACTGCAAGCAGTCGGCCAAAGAGGTCCTCCGGGAGTTCCGGACTCTCAGCGGGGTCCTCGAGGCGCCGGCCGGCGAACTTCAGCGGGTCCCCGGGGTCGGCCCGAACAACCTCTTCGGCATCCGCCTCGTGCACGAGGTCTCGAGGCGGTTCCTGAAGGACCGGATGATGAGCCGGCGCGTCTGCCACTCGTCCCGCGAGGTCTTCGATTACCTCTATCACGCCCTGCGCGACCTGCGGACGGAGCACTTCAAGACGATCTTCCTCGACCCCAAGAACCAAGTCATCGAGGAGAAGACCCTGTTCGAGGGGACGGTCGACTCGAGCGCGGTCTATCCCCGGGAGGTCATCAAGGACGCGCTGCGCTTCGAAGCCTCGGCCCTGATCTTCGCCCACAACCATCCGTCCGGCGACCCCGAGCCCTCGCTCTGCGATAAGGAGATCACGCGGGACCTCGTCTTTGCCGCCCGGGTTATCCAGCTGAAGGTCCTCGACCACATCATCATCGGCAACAACCGCTATTTCAGCTTTGCCGACCAAGGGTTGATCGACGAGTACGACCTCGAGTTCCGGGGGCTGGCGCGATGAGGCGCTTCGCGGGGCGGCCGGACGCGAAAAAGGGATTGAAGACGGCCGCCGATGAGGGTAAACTCATAAAAAGAATCCGGCCGACCAAGGAGGTCCCATGAAAGAAGAAGACACGGACCAGAAGCAGGGGGCCCGGGCCAAGGCCATCGAGGCCGCCCTGTCCCAGATCGAGAAGCAGTTCGGCAAGGGCACGATCATGAAGCTCGGTCAGAAGGGCGCGGCGGTCGCCGTCGAGGCCATCCCGACGGGGGCCATCTCCTTTGACCGCGCTCTCGGTATCGGCGGATTCCCCCGGGGGAGGGTCGTCGAGATCTACGGGCCCGAGGCGACGGGCAAGACGACGCTCGCCCTCCACGTCATCGCCGAGGCCCAGAAGCGGGGCGGCCAGGCGGCTTTCATCGACGCCGAGCACGCCCTCTCCCCGGCCTATGCCGCCAGCATCGGCATCGATGTCGACAACCTCCTCATCTCCCAGCCCGACTACGGCGAGCAGGCCCTGGAGATCGCCGAGGTCCTCGTCCGGAGCGGGGCCGTGGATGTCGTCGTCGTCGACTCCGTGGCCGCCCTCGTCCCCAAGGCCGAGCTCGAGGGGGAGATGGGTGATGCCCACATGGGCCTCCAGGCGCGCCTCATGTCGCAGGCCCTGCGTAAGCTGACGGCCATCGTCGCCCGGTCGAAGACCTGCTTCATCTTCATCAACCAGATCCGTGAGAAGATCGGGGTCTTCATCGGCAATCCCGAGACGACGACGGGGGGCCGGGCCCTGAAGTTCTACGCCTCGATGCGCATCGACGTCCGGCGGCTTTCGGTCCTCAAGGAGGGCGACAGCGTCGTCGGCAGTCGGGTCAAGGTCAAGATCGTCAAGAACAAGATGGCTTCGCCCTTCAAGGAGGCTCAGTTCGACATCATTTTCGGAGAAGGGATCTCCAAGGAAGGCGACCTGGTCGACATCGGCTTCGAGACCGGCATCCTGGACAAGACCGGCACCTGGTACTCGTACAAGGGGGAGCGCCTGGGCCAGGGTCGGGACAACGTCAAGCGGCTCTTCAAGGAGAACGCCCAACTGGCCGGCCAGGTCGACGCCGAAGTGCGGAAGAAGGTCGGCCTCGTCGGCGACAAGGACGCCGAAGAGAAGCCCGCCCATAAAGAGAAATGACCCGGGAGGGACGGCCCCCGGTGGGGGACTGTCCCCTCGCCCGCCTCCCTTCCATCCTCTCTTTCCCCGGAGGTTTGATTAATCTCTACTTTTTTGATAGTATTTAAAAAAGGGTCCCGATGATGCTCAAGCGCCGCGAATTCCTCAGGTTCGCCGGCTACGGAGGGACGGCGGTCCTCGCGGCCGGTCCGTTCTCCCGCGGGGCACGGGCCCTGATATCTCCGAAGGAGGCTAAGACCATGGCTTACACGGCTAAGGACTACGGCAAGCTCATCGGCATGCCGGGATTCAGCGAAACCCTGCTCAAGAACCATTTCACGCTCTACCAGGGCTACGTGATGAACACCAACA
>Ga0315280_10002597_pt1 | contig 29104 bp, 23 predicted proteins | sample YL17G06_40_MG_FD_203697 | JGI IMG/M metagenome (GOLD analysis project Ga0315280, IMG submission 203697) | Sediment microbial communities from Yellowstone Lake, YNP, Wyoming, USA - YL17G06_40 | ecosystem: Environmental > Aquatic > Freshwater > Lake > Sediment | place: USA: Wyoming | collected... | reverse complement strand
ATGCGTGCTGGGTGGTATTCTCTTGTCCGGCATGGGTTGTTCCTTTCTGGCCCTCGGGCCAACGGCTTTACTCGCCTTAAGGATAACCCATGCCAACCCGTTTTTACAGCATTATAGGGACATCACCAACCTGCTGGCGCGGAAGAGGTTTCCAATCACAAGGCCGCGGCCTGTTGTACCGACGTGGCGCGGCTTGACGATGGAGGTCATTCATGCGCAGTCGCCACAGTGATGGGGCGCGCCAATTCGTTGACATCTCAGACGCTGTGATCTTAACCGCCGGCGCGGCGGCGCACCCGGTCGAGCGCCAGGCGGCGCTCATGCTGCGTTGGGAGGTGCAGAGGCGCACCGGCCTGGCGTGGGACGAAGCGCCCGGCGCACCCGACGACAACCGGCCCGCCATCATCGTCGGCAGCGTGCAGCGCATGGCGCCCTTGCCCGCCGGGCTGGCACTGCCCCGGTCGCCGGCAAGAGAAGGCAAGCCGGCGGCGGAGGGCTACGTGCTCGCGGTTGATACCTTGGCGCGACCGGCGCCCACCATCTGCGCCATCGGCAACGACCGCCGCGGCGCCCTGTTCGCCGTGGGGCGGCTCCTGCGAACCCTCGAATGGGCCCCCGGCAAGGCGAGCCTGCCGGCAAACCTGCAAGTCTCAACCGCCCCTGCCTACCCCATCCGCGGCATGCAACTCGGCTACCGGCGCCTTAACGATACCCTCGACGCCTGGGACGTCGCACGGTTTGCGCAATACGTGCGCGACCTGATCGTCTTCGGCAACAACGCTATCGAACTGATCCCGCCAGTATCGCCCGCCCGGATTGGTCTCGCCGAGCTCGACCCGCTCATGCCCTTGCATCCCTGGGACATGACGGTGGCGCTGTGCGCGCTGCTCGACGCCTACGACATGGACGTATGGTTCTGGTTGCCGCTGGAAAGAGGCGCCACGCAAGACGCGGAGCATCGCCGGGACAGCCTACGCGAGCGCGAGGCGCTGTTTGCCGCGTGCCAGCGCCTCGATCACCTCTTTGTGCCCGGCGGCGATCCCGGCGATACGCCGCCGGACCTGCTCATGCCGTACCTACAGGAGCTGAGCGAGGTCCTGCACCGGCATCACCCGCGGGCGAAGATGTGGGTCTCGCCGCAGAAGTTTCGCGGCGCCAACTTGCAGCATTTCTACGATCACCTGCGGCAGGCGCAGCCTGATTGGCTCGACGGCGTCGTCTGGGGACCGGGGTGCATAGATACGCTGGCGGAGACGCGGGCGGCGATTCCCGAGCGCTATCCCATTCGCCACTATCCCGACGTCACTCACGCCAAGGTCTGCCAGTTCCCGTTTCCCTACTGGGACGAGGCGTGGGCGCGAGCTTACGAGCGCCAGCCCATTCAGCCGCGCCCGATGCAGTTCGCGCACATCTGCAATCTGCATGCCCCGCTAACGCCCGGCGCGGTCGCCTATTCCGACGGCACCGGTGACGACGTCAACAAGGTCGTCTTCGCCGCGATGCTGTGGGATCCGAAAGCGGATGTGCGCGATGTGCTGCGGGATTATGGGCGCTATTTCGTGGGGCCGGATTTCGCCGAGGGCGTCGCCGACGGGCTGCTAATGCTGGAGCAGAACTGGGCGGGACCCGCCGCTACCAACCCGCAGGTTGGCAAAACCCTGGCCCACTGGCGAGCGATGGAGAAACGCGCGACGGCGGGCGAGCTCGGCTCGTGGCGCTTCCAGCAGGGGTTGATACGGGCTTATGCGGATGCGTACGTGCAGAAGCGCGTGCAGCAGGAGAACGCGCTGCTGGCCGAGGCTTACGGCGAGCTCAGGCGGGCCAGAGAGGTGGGCGCGGCGGAGGCGCTCGCGCGGGCGGAGCGGATCGTGAACAAGGCCAACCCGGAGAACGCCGCGCCCGAGCTGCGCGAACGCACGCATCAGCTCGCGGAAATGCTATTCCGCAGCGTCGGCATGCAGTTGAGCATCGAGAAGTACGGGGCCAGCGCGCTCGACCGCGGGGCGCAATTGGACAATAACGACGCCGCGCTCACCGACTGCGCGTGGCTGCGGTTCCAGATCCCGAAAGTCCGCGCGCTGCCGCACGCCGACGAGCAGTTGGCGGCCATCGACGGCATCGTGAACTGGGCGCATCCCGGCCCTGGCGGCTTCTACGATGACCTCGGCAACCGCGCCAACGACGCAGACCCACACCTGGTGCGCGACAGGATGTGGGAGCAGGACCCCAGTTTTCTGCGGGCGGTTCAGGACGCCCACTTCGGCCCCGGGTTTCCGCAGCAATGGCGGCTGTCCTGGACCCACCAGGCGCAGATGTACCGGGGCGTGCTGCGGCTGCGATATGAGGGCCTCGATGCGCGGGGGACATATGTGCTGAAGGCGACCTACGCCGGGCGGGGATCCATGAGGCTGCAGTTGTACCTGGGCGGCGAGAAGGCGGCTAGGCTCCGACCGCCGTCGGAGCCGCCGTGGCGGCCTTTGGGCCTAGCCATCGGCGATGTGGTCGAATATGACGGCCGCACGCCGCTGGTGCGCGAGTTCGACGTGCCGATGCAGGCGGTCGCCGGCGGCTCGCTCGACGTGGCGTGGGAGAGCATCGATGCTGACGACGTGCAGATCGCCGAGGCGTGGCTGATCAGGAAGCGCTAGACCACATCCCGCGGCGTGCGAAAACTTGACAGGGTTGCGGCGCATCGGCTAATATCTCCTTGAGGAGTCGTGATTGTGGGTCTCGCTCGTCGGAGCTCAGGCGACCGGTTCAGGGCCATCAGCATCAGCCGCGAGCGGCTGCGGCAGGTGTTGGTGTGGGACTCCTACTTTTCGTTCGCGGGGAGCGACTAGAGGTTGTCCGCGGCCCGCTTGGCATGTCGCCGGCGGGTTTTTTCATCATCGGGCGATATGCGCCGGGCGTGGCGCACCATCAGACGGCGTGCCGGGGCGCGAGCGAGCTCCCACTGCTTGACGGCGATGAATCAGCATTTTGACGAGGTACTGGTACTAAATAACAACTACCAACCGCTGAACATTACCAACGTTCGGCGGGCGATCACGCTCTTGTGCCTGGGCAAGGCGGAGACGATTCAGACCGACTCCAAGAGCTACCACTCCGAGCGTACCACCCTGGCGATGCCGACGGTGGTGCGGCTGAGCAATTACGTGCGACGGCCGATGCCGCAGCTTCACGTCACGCGCAAGAGCATCTTCGCGCGCGACAGCCATACTTGCCAGTACTGCGGCGCGCAGCGAGTCGCGCTGACGCTCGACCACGTCATCCCCAGGGACAAGGGCGGCCATACCGACTGGGACAACCTGGTCTGCTGCTGCACCAAGTGCAACAATCGCAAGGGCAACCGCACGCCCCACGAGGCGGACATGTCGCTGCTGCGGCGGCCGCGGCGACCCAAGTTCATCCCCTACATCAGCTACACCAAGTTCCTGGCGGCCCTCAAGAACCCCCACTGGAAGCAGTACCTGGCGCCGTACGGCGACGGGTAGGGCGGAGGATGCTGGAGGGGACGTCGCCCGCTGCGCGCGAGATTCCTCGCTGCGCTCGGAATGACGGGTGCCGGCGGCTACCGCAGCGCCGCGGCGCGAATCTCGGCGCTGCGGGCGGCGTCCTTGTCGCCGAGCGCCCGGTGGGCTTGCGCCAGGTGATCGAGCATCGTCGCGAGCAGCGCCTTCTCCCGCGGGTCGCAGAGATCCACCGCCGCTTGGAACGCAACCGCCGCCTCGCCATAGCGCCCGGCGCGCAGCAGCAGCTTGCCCAGCGTGTCGCGGCCGACGCTCTCCTCCGGCGGGTGCTTCTCAAGCGCCGGCACGAGCAGCGCCCGCGCTTCCTCCGCGAACCGCCCCGTGCCGGCGCAGAGATCGGCGAAGTTGTTCACCGCCTCGAACAGCGCCGGGTCAGCCGCCATCGCGCGCCGATAGCTGTCCGCGGCTTCGTCGTCACGCTTCTGTTGTCGCAGCACGTTGCCGAGGTTGACCCACGCGCGCGCGAAGTCAGGCTTGCGCGCGACCGCCATGCGGTAGTGCTTCTCCGCGCGGTCGAGCATGCCGCGGCGCTCCAACATCACTCCCAGATCATTGAGCCGCTCGGGCGGCAGGTCGGCCACGCTGCGCGGCGGTGGAGCCGCAGCGGCGGCAGAAGACCCATACGCGCGCACCAGGCGCGCCACCTGGGTCATGTCCAAGCGCACCTCGCGCATGTCGTTGCGGCAGCCGGCGGCGAGCGGCAGCAGCGCCAGCGCCAGGGTGAGCAAGCGCGCCGGCCTCATTTCCCGTCCTCGGACTTGGCGCCAGACTCTTGATTGCTGGCCTTGCCGTTCGCGGGTTGATCGGTCTGGGCGCCGCCAGGATGCTGGTCGGGCGGCCGAATCACCAGCATCCAGTTCTGCGCATCGCCCCAGGCGCGCGCGAAATCGAGGTAGGGGATCTCCTCCGCGGCGCGCTCGCCGGTGTGAGCGATAAAGCACAGCTTGCGCTCGTCATAGCCGAAGACGACGATGAAGTGATTGCGCCGCGCCGCGATGCCGCCGAGGCGCACCTGGCAGATCACCGGCGCATCGCGCGCGATCCACGCCTTCAGCAGCGCCGCATCGCCCCGGCGAGACTCGGCGCGAAATCCTTTGCGGCGAGCATAGAGCTTGAGGTCGAGGTTGAGGATCTCGCCATTGGGCAGCGCGATCTCGCGCGCGATGTCGCGCTGGGTAACGCTAACGCCGTAACAGCGCAGCACGCTCTCGAGCGCGGCGACACCGCAGCCATTGGGCTGCTGCTGGACGTAGGGGACGTGCGCGATGGTATGACTTGGCGGAAGGGTCCTGAGGGGCCGCGTGCCCGCAGCGCGCGAGCGGCCTGGGCACAGCGCTACCGCGACGACGCACCCGGCCAGCGTCAACGCTGTCGTGACACGTCTCATTCAGGCACATCATGGCTCGCGCAAGCGCGAGCTCCGGAGCGGCGCGACGCGCCACCTGGGCAGCGAGCGATGATCCCCATCGCCCGCCGCGCGTCGCAAACGACCTCAGGTCGCGAGGATGAGGACGATGATGATGATCAGGAGCCAGATCGTAGTGCTCAAGGTCGGCATATCGCCGCCGGCGGCGACGCTCTCGGCGCCGGTGGTAATCTGCGTCAGCTCGTCCGCGCTGAGTTGGCCTAAGCGCTGTTTGACCTGCTCGTCGGTGAGGCCGAAGCTCTTGAGCTTGGCGGTAATGCCGCTGGCATCGAGCGCGGCCATGGCGCGCGAGACGGCCGGCGCTTGGCCGCCCTGCGGCGTGGTGGTCATCTTTGACGGGATGGGCTCAGCGCAAGCCATCGCCATCAGCAGCAGCATGATTGCCACTGTCGCCGTCGCAACCCACGTCTTGTGTTGCAGCTTGTGCATCGTTCACACCCCACAGGCCGAGATTTGAACGTCGGTGGAATGTAGCACACGCGGCGATGCATGTCAAGGTTACTTGTGTCTGACCCTTACCCATCTATGACAAGGCTGGCTTTGTCGAGGAGCAAGTGGTAGGCAACTGTTCAGACCGCGACGCCAGTTTCTGAGGCGACCCCCGCCCCTATTGCACAACCGATTCTGCATGACCCAGCGACGCGTTCGTCTTGACACCCCCCCTGCTCCTGCCTATAATAGCGCAGTCTTATGAAGCGTCCGAGAAAGCAGCCGCAACAGCGTCCGGAGCAGGCCGCCGAGGCCGCGCAAGAGGCTGCGGCGCAGGAGCCTGCGCCGGCCCCGACTGCTGCGCGCGCGACCGGTCTGGAGTCGCCCATCGAGACGAGCGCAGCCAATGAGGCGGCCGCCGCGGCTCGGAATGGCCGCACGCCGGTGGTCGAGGAGCGCGGCGCGCAGGATTCGCCTCGCGGCGAGAACGAAGGGCCATCATCTATCAGTCAGGAGGGTAAGCAAGCCATGGATCAGGGCGCGGGTCTTGCCAGGATCAAGGTGATCGGGCTGGGCGGCGCCGGCAGCAATGCCGTCGATCGCATGATCGCTGCCGGTTTGCGCGGGGTCGAGTTCATCGCTGCCAATACTGATGCCCAGGCGCTTGCGCTCTGCGCCGCCGAGCGCAAGATCCAACTGGGCAATAGCTTGACCCGCGGCCTTGGCGCCGGCGGTGATCCCGACATCGGCCTGCGCGCGGCGGAAGAGAGCCGCCAGGAGATCAAGAACTCCCTCGAAGGCGCGGACATGATCTTCATCACCGCGGGCATGGGCGGGGGCACCGGCACCGGCGCCTGCCCGGTTGTGGCGGAGGTCGCGCACGAGCTGAGCGAACTGACTGTCGCGGTGGTGACCAAGCCATTCGGGTTCGAGCGCGGGCGGCGCATGGCCGTTGCCGATCGCGGCATTCAGGCGCTGCGCGAGCAGGTGGATACGCTCATCACCATACCCAACGACCGGCTGCTGGGCATCGTTGATAAGCACGCCACGCTGGACGAAGCCTTCGCCCAAGCCGACGAGATTCTGCGCCAGGGTGTGCAGGGCATCTCGGATCTCATCACCGTTCCCGGGCGCATCAATCTCGACTTCGCCGACGTGCGTGCGGTAATGGCCGGCGCGGGCACGGCGATCATGGGCATCGGCGAGGCGACAGGCGAGCACCGCGCCACCGAGGCCGCGCAGGCCGCCATCTCCAGCCCCTTGCTGGAGACGCCGATCGAGGGCGCAAAGCGGATACTGTTCAACATAACCGGCGGGCCGGAGCTGGCGCTGTCCGAGGTCGAGGAGGCGGCGCAGATCATCGCCAGCGCCTCGGATGCGCCGGACACGAACGTGCTCTTCGGCGTGGTGATCGACCGCGAGATTGGCGACGTGGTGCGGGTGACGGTGATCGCCACGGGTTTCGAGCCGCGCGCGGAGGGTGGGCAGAAGGTGGTCGAGGCGTTCGCGGAGGAGGTGCCGGAGGAGCCGGCCGCGCCGCGCGACCTCGACGTGCCAGCGTTCGTGAGAAGAAGGTAGCGGGCGCCTCGGCCGGGGTCGCCCCGGCGGATGGAGCAGCAAGAGAGCGATTGGGGCCAGGGGCTGCTGCGGCGCCTGGCCCTGAGCATTTGTAGGCGGCAAGCGGTTGGCTTTGGTCTGCGCCAGGGTGTGGTCGTTCTTAGCGAGTGTGGCAAGGCGCCCGACAACCCCTCTCCCTCTCAGGGAGAGGCTGGGTGAGGGTAGGACATCCGGCCTTTGACCCTCACCTTAGTCCGCTCCCTCTCAGGGAGAGGAGTCGCCTCCGTCATTCCCGCTGTCCGCGAGCACACCCGTTGCGCCAAGGGGTATTGCGACATGCCTGATCTGAAGCTGTGTGTCATCGGCGCCGGCAGCACCTACACCCCGGAGCTGGTGGAGGGAGTTCTGGCGCGTCGGGATGGGCTGCCCATCTCGCGGCTGGCGTTGATGGACATTGACGAGCGCAAGCTCAATACGGTTGCGGGGCTGGTCAAGCGCATGATCGCGGCTGCGGGCGGGGGGCCGGAGCTGCTGGTTACCACCGACCGCGCACAAGCGATCGCGGAGTCGGACTTTGTGGTGGTGCAGATTCGCGTCGGCGGCCTGAAGGCGCGGATCAAGGACGAGAAGATTCCGAACAAGTACGGCGTGGTCGGGCAGGAGACCACCGGCCCGGGTGGTTTCGCCAAAGCGCTGCGGACGATCCCGGTCATGCTCGACATCGCCAATGACATCGCGCGGCTGGCGCCGGATGCGTGGCTCATCAACTTCACCAACCCCTCGGGGATCATCACCGAGGCGCTTCAGCGCTACAGCCACGCGCAGGTGATTGGGCTGTGCAACTCGCCCATCGGGTTGCAGCGCGAGATGGCGCGCTACTTCGGCGCGGCGCCGAACGAAGTGGTGCTCGATTACTTCGGCCTCAATCATCTCAGTTGGGTGCGCGGGGTGCGGGTGCGCGATGACGACGTCACCGAGCGCGCGCTCGAGGCGGCGGCGGCGCGGGAGGACAGCGGCTTTGGCAACCTGATCCGCACGCTGCGCATGATCCCCTCGGGCTACCTGCGCTATTACTATTTCACCGACGAGGTGATCGAGCAGCAGGTGCGGGCGGCAAAGACACGCGGCGAGGTCGTGGCGGAGGTCGAGGCCGAGCTGCTCCGCATGTATCGCGACCCGGCGCTCGATCACAAGCCCAAGGAGCTGGAGAAGCGCGGCGGCGCGCATTACTCCGAGGCCGCGATGGCGCTCATCAGCGCGCTGCACAATGACAAGCATGAGTGGCATGTGGTCAACGTCGTCAACGCGGGCTGCATCCTCGACCTGCCGGACCAGGCGGTGGTCGAGGTGCCGGCCCAGGTCAGCCGCGATGGCGCGCATCCGCTGCCGGTGGGCGAGCTGCCGCTGGAGGTGCGGGGGCTGGTGCAGGCGGTGAAGGCGTACGAGGAGCTGACGGTGCGGGCCGGGGCGGAGGGCGATCGCCGCGCGGCGCTGCTGGCGCTGACCAATCATCCGCTCGTGCCGTCGTTTAGCATCGCGCAGGCGCTGCTCGCGGACATTCTTAAGGCGCATAAGAAGTATCTGCCGCAATTCTCCGCGTAGAGATTGAGAGGTTGGGGACAGTTACCTATTTCCCAGAGGTTCTTGCAGCGCGCCCTCGATTCCTCGCGTGAAATAGGTAACTGCCCCCACTGCCAAGAGGACTTCAGGTGATCGTTCTGGGCGTTGACGCCGGTGGCAGCAAGACATTCGCGGTGACCGTCAATGAGCGCGGGCAGGCGCTCGGCTTCGGGCGCGGCGGCTGCGGCAACTACGAGGGATTCGGCCTGGAGGCGGCGATGGCCGAGATTTTGCGCGCGTGCCGCTGCGCGCTCGATACGGCCGGCGCCGCGCGCGCGCAGGTGGGATGCTTCGGCCTGGCGGGGGCGGACTTTCCCGAGGATTTCGAGATGCTGCGCGTTGCGGTCTGCGAGCTCGCGGTGGCGGACGACGTTCACATCTACAACGACACGCGCGTGGCGTTCGCGTCCGGCACCCGGCGCGGTTACGGCGCGGTGGTGATCATGGGATCGGGTATGAATGCCGCGGGCTTTGCGCCGGATGGTCGCGAGTGCCGCCTGCCAGGCGAGGGCTACCTTTACGGCGATTGGGGCGGCGCGGGCGCGATTGGCCCCGAGATCATACACCGCGTGATGCGCGCGCACGACGGACGCGGCGAGCCGACCGCGCTCACGCCGATGGTGCTGGAGCGCCTGGGCGCGCCAGATATGGACGAGGTGACGCGCCGGCTCTATCGCGATGAGATTCCCGCGCGGGCGATTGCGGCGCTGACGGCGCTGGTGTTCCCGGCGGCGCTCGGCGGCGACGCGGTGGCGCGCAGCATCGTCGAGCGCGCGGCGGAGGAGACGGCGCGCGCGGCGCTGGCGATGCTGCGACGGCTGGGTCTGGAGCGCGAGCCATGCGATGTCGTGCTCGGCGGCGGCGTCTATAAGGGCGAAGGGCCGCTGCTGCTCGACCTGGTGCGGGCCAAGGTGCACGCCGGCGCGCCCGGTGCCGATGTTCTCATGCCACTACTGGAGCCAGTGATGGGCGCCGCGATCCTCGCGCTGGAGAAGGCCGGCGTCGTGGTTGATGATGCGGTGCGCGCGAACCTCCAGGCGGGCAACGACCGCCTGATCACGCCGCACGCATGGCCGGGCCGCGAGGCCCACGCCTCCAAGCCAGACGGCGAGGCGACCACTGATAATCTCGGAGTATGACCGTTTTTCATTGGCGTGGCAAGACTGCTGCTGAACGCCTCTCCCTCTCCGGGCTTAGCATTACCCACATCGTGCTCAAACGGCCAGCGCAAGGCCGTCGCTGCCCCATCCCCATGGAGCCCAGGCACTCTTGTGGCTAGGCCCCCACGGGGCCGCCACCCCGGCCCGAAGGGCCTAGCTGCCTGGGCCACCACCGACGCGGCAGCGCCGCGTTCCGGGCGGCGCCGAGCGCCGCCCGGCAAGAGTGCCCGTCCTCCGCAGCCGCAATCATGGGCCGCAGTTGCGCCCCAGCCCGCGGTCCACGAGGGATGTGGGTAATGGATAAGCTAAAAGGGGGAGGAGTCAGTTCGCCAGATCCCAACTTTTCGCGGTCACACCCCGCTACTGCTACTGCAGGTATGTTCCGCCTTCACGTGTCTCGTGAAAGCAAGCGCGCCATTGCTGGCACGGAAATTGCTGTCATCCGTGGCAGACTGCGGGGGAGCCCGGTTGCCGCCCGGCCTCGCGGTCCGTACGGAGGCTCACAAGCGTGACCGTAGATCAGCAGATGGCTTTGGCGGCGCCCAGGGAGATGCAGGGCCTGGCGCAGGCGCTGGTCAAGCGCACCGCGCGAGTGGCGGTGACTGGCCTGGGCTATGTCGGCCTACCCTTGTGCGTCGAGCTCACCGAGGCTGGCTTCGCGGTCATCGGCTACGACCTCAACCCCAAGCGCGCGGCGCAGATCGCGCGCGGGGTCAGCCACATCGGCGACGTTCCGAGCACGCGGCTGGCTGCGGCCGTGTCGCGCAAGAAGCTGCGCGCCACCGCTGATGCCGAGGCGCTGCACGGCGCCGATGTGTTCGTCATCTGCGTTCCGACGCCCTTCACCAAGGCCAGGCAGCCCGACTTGAGCCACGTCATCCGCGCCGGACAGGACATCGCGCCGCACATCGCGCGCGAGCGCATGGTCATCCTCGAAAGCACCACTTACCCCGGCACAACGCGCGATATGCTGCGGCCGCTGCTCGAGACCTCGGGATGGCGGGCGGGCGTGGATTTCGCGCTGGCGTTCGCCCCGGAGCGGGTCGATCCCAACAACCGGCGCTTCAGCATCTCGAACACGCCGCGCATCGTCGGCGGCTACACCCCGCAGTGCGCTGCGCTGGCGGCGACGCTCTACCGCCAGATGTCGGCGCCGGTGGCCACCGTGTCCTCGCTGGAAGCGGCGGAGATGGCGAAGCTGCTCGAGAACACTTTCCGCCACGTGAACATTGCGCTGGCCAACGAGATGGCCATTCTCTGCGCCGACCTCGGCATCGACGTGTGGGAGGTCATCGACGCGGCGGCCACCAAGCCGTTCGGGTTCATGCCCTTCTACCCCGGTCCAGGCGTGGGCGGCCACTGCATACCGATCGACCCGGGCTACTTCTCGTACCGCGTGCGCGAGTTGGGGCGCCACGCGCGATTCGTCGAGCTGGCGGAAGCGATCAACGAGCAGATGCCGGATTACGTGGTGCTGCGCACCGCCGATGCGCTCAACGAGCAGGGCAAGGCGCTGCGCGGCGCGCGGCTGCTCATCCTGGGCGTGGCGTATAAGCGCGATGTCGCCGACATCCGGGAGTCGCCGGCGCTGAAGATCATCTCGCGGCTTCAGGAAAAAGGCGCCGATGTGCGCTACCATGACCCGCTGGTGCCGGAGATGAACGACGTCGTGGCGCCGCTGCGCTCGGTGGACCTCACCGCCGAGGAGATGGAGGCGGCCGACTGCGCGATCATCGTCACCGATCACGCGCGTCTGCCTTACGACGACCTGGTGGCGCATTGCCGCCTGATCTTCGACACCCGCAACGCCTTGCGTGGGCGCGCGGGCGCAAATATCGTACGGCTCTAGGCGGTTAGCGAACCGCGATCTCTGTCGTCACGCTGTCCGCTTGCCTGGCAGCCAAGTGAGCTCCCCGGCACACGCCGACCACCGACGTTTCTTCCTGGCCTCCACGCTGTTTGCGGCACCCTTACGCTTGCTGCAGTACCGCTTGCTCCCCGAAGATATTGACGTGCGGGGTTCCTTGTGCTATCCTCTCGGCGCCTAGCGGGCGCTCGCTGGGGGCACACAGGCGGCGACCCGATGCGGGTGTGCATGTTTACCGAGTGCTACCTGCCCACGGTCAACGGGGTGGTGGTCTCGGTGCATACTTTCGCGACCCAGCTTGAGCGCCTGGGCGTTGACGTCCGCATCGTCGCCCCGCAGTGTCGCGGCTATCGCGACCACGGCGAGGGCGTTTGCCGCCTGCCATCGCTCACCTACCCCGGTCGCCGGGATTATCCGCTCATCCTCCCCTCGTGGTTACTTGCGGCGTCGCGCATCTGTCGGCAGGATCCCGACATCATCCACGTCCACAGCCCTTTCATCGCCGGCGGGCTTGGCCGTCGCGCCGCGCGCAAGCTGCACCGACCGTTGGTGTTCACTTTCCATACGCTGTACGAGGAATATGTGCACTACATTCCGCTGCCGCGGCCGATCGCGGCGTTTCTCGCCAAGCGCGTGAGCCGCGGCTTCGCGCAGCGCTGCGATGCGGTCGTCGCGCCGTCCGAGGGCCTGCGGCAGATCCTGCGGCGCGACGGCGTGACATCGCGCATCGAGGTCATCCCCACCGGGATCGACCTCGACATGATGGCGCCGGAGCGGCTCGCGCCCATGCGCGACCGGTGGCAGATTCCTGCCCATGCGCCGCTGCTCGCTTACGTTGGCCGCGTGGCGAAGGAGAAGAGCGTTGACCTGATGCTGCAGGCGTTCGCGCGGGTGAGGGCCGAGATTCCGGATTGCGCGCTGCTGATCGTGGGCGAAGGACACTGGGATGGCGAGGCCCGCGCGATGGCGGAGCAACTGGGCATCGCGGGATTGGTGCGCTTTGCGGGGTGCCTGCCGCGGGAGGAGGCGGTGCGCTGCGCGGCGGACGCCGATGCGCTGCTCTTTCCGTCGATCACCGACACCCAGGGCCTAGTGGTGATCGAGGCGATGGCGGCCGGCACGCCCTGCATCGCGGCAAAAAGCGCCGCGGTCGAGGGCCTGGTGCGCGACGGCGAGAACGGGCTGGTCGTCGACCATGACGCCGCGGCGATGGCCAACGCGGCGGTGGCGCTGCTGCGTGATCGCGCGCGGTTGGCGGACCTAGGCGCGGCGGCGCGCCGCGCGGCGCAGGGCTATTCGTCCGAGGCGATGGCGCGCAAGCTGTTGGCCCTGTATGAGTCGTTGATCGCTGAAAAATAGGGACAGTTACCTATTTCCGCGCGCTCGTAGTCGCGATCGTGTCGTGCAACGCGCGAAGTAGCTGACTGTCGGCCCGAAATAGGTAACTGTCCCTATTTTCCTATTTTCGCGCCGCATTTGCTGGGGCTTGCGCGGCTGTGATATAATCCGCACCACGCGGTGGCGGACGATGGCATTGGGCGCGGCTTCCCGCCTGTAGGGGCAAGGCATGCCTTGCCCCTACCCGTAGGCGAGCCGCGAATCGCGGGGTGGGCGACCTCGCGCCCATCGCGGCGGGTGATGAATCGCACGCCTACGGCACGCGCGTCCGGCCGCGTGCGGGAGACTGGCTTGAAGAAAGGCGTCATTTTCAGCGGCATGCGGCCCACCGGCCCCATTCACCTGGGCAACCTGGAGGGCGCGCTCCGCTCATGGGTGGCGCTCCAGGATGAGTACGAGCTCTACTGCGGCATCGTCGATTTGCACGCGCTGACGACGGATTATGAGGACACGTCACAGCTCGCGGCGCGGGTGCGGCAGATGGCAATCGACTTCATCGCCGCCGGCATCGACCCCCAGCGCTCGACGATCGTCGTGCAGTCCCACGTGCGCGAGCACGCGGAACTGCACCTGCTGCTCTCCATGATCACGCCGGTAGGGTGGCTGGAGCGGGTGCCGACGTACAAGGAGAAGGTCGAGGATCTGCACGGCGCCGCGCCGGGCTACGGCTTGCTTGGCTATCCGGTGCTGATGGCGGCGGACATCCTGCTCTACAAAGCCGACACCGTGCCGGTGGGGCAGGACCAGGTTCCGCATCTCGAATTGACGCGCGAGATTGCGCGCCGGTTCAACCATCTGTACGGGGAGGTGTTCCCGGAGCCGGCCGCGAAGATAACGCAGCACGCGGTGCTGCCGGGCCTCGACGGTCGGAAAATGAGCAAGTCCTACGAAAACCTGATCTATGTCGCCGAGGAACCGGAAACGATTCGCGCGAAGGTCATGAGCATGTTCACCGATCCCAGCCGGATCTATCGCGCCGACCCGGGGCATCCGGATATCTGCCCGGTTTTCACCTATCATTCGATCTACGGCGAGGACGACCTGACGCGCGAGATCGAGAAGGACTGCAAGGGCGCGCGCGTGGGGTGCGTCGAGTGCAAGGAGAAACTGGCACAGACCATCGTCGCCGCGCTGACCCCGATTCGGGAGCGGCACCGCGAGCTGGAGGCGAACCCCGACCTGGTGCAGCAAATTCTTTTTGACGGCGCCGAAAGGGCTCGGCGGGTGGCGCGGCAAACTATGGCTACCGTGCGGGCGGCGATGAAGCTGCCCGAGGAGAGGTCAGGCCCCGGCAGTTATTGACTCCGGGATAATGAATGCAACAGGCTGGCACCCGAAGAAAACGCCAATGTGCGCTCAGAAGAGCTCCGTCGAGGGCGACCTGGGTGTTGCATTGTTAATGCAGAGACCAATAATGGCCGCGTAACAGCACCAGCGGTTGTGACGTAGTCCATTTCGCAGCTCAATCGCAGCAGGGAGAACAGCAATGATCACCGCCGCCAAGCCGCAGCTCGCGCCGGACAATTACGCGCACTTCACGGGCTACCCGGTGCGGCTGCCGATCTTCGAGGGGCCGCTCGACCTGCTGCTCTACCTGCTCGACCGCGAGCAGATCGACGTTTACAACATCCCCATCGCTCGCATCACCGCGCAGTTCCTCGATTACCTGTCCATGCTGGAATCGCTCAACCTGGAGGTCGCCGGCGAGTTCCTGGTGATGGCGGCGACGCTGTTGGAGATCAAGTCGAAGATGCTGCTGCCGCGTCCGGAGTCACCCGAGGAGGCGGAGGACGAGGGCCCCGATCCGCGCGCCGCCCTGGTCGAAAGGCTGATCGAGTACCGCAAGTACCAGCAGGTGGCGGCGGGGCTGAGCGAGCGCGCGGAGATGCAGCGCTGGGTGTTCAGCCGCTCGCTGCTGGGAGAGGACGAGGACGGCGGCGGCTACCTGATGCTTAACGCGGCCACCGCGCTCGACCTATGGTCGGCGCTGCAAAGCGTACTCGAGCGCGTGCAGACCTCGCCGGTGGCGGAGCTGCGGCGGCCGCGGGTGACGGTGGCGATGAAGATCGCGCAGGTCGCGGCGCGGCTGCGCGAGGTCGGTGAAGAGGGGCTGGATTTCCTCGATCTCTTCGCCGAGGTCGCGACCAGGCTGGAGGTAATCGTCACCTTTCTCGCGGTGCTGGAGATGATGCGGCGGCAGATAATTCGTGTCCTGCAAAAGCGCGCGTTTGGAGCGATTCGGATTTACCCCAATGGAGATCACTGAAGCCGGGCTGGAGACGACTCAAGCCGCGGTCGCTGCGGATACGGATGACGACCTGCGGCGGTTGGCACGATCGCTGGAGGCGCTGCTGTTCATGTCGGGCGCGGCGCTGAGCCTCGAAGACCTCTGCGAGCTGACGGCGCAGGAAGCGGAGCAGGTCCATGCTGCGCTCGACGTGCTGCGCGCGGAGTGCGCGCAGCGCTCGGTGGGGATCAACCGCGTCGCCGGCGGGTTCCAGATGGCGACCCGGCCCGAGTACGGCGAGGTCGTCGCGCGGCTGCTTCAGCCGAAGCGGTTCCGTCTTTCGCGCGCGGCGCTGGAGACGCTGGCCATCGTCGCGTACAGGCAGCCGGTGACGCGCCCCGAGATCGAGCAGATACGCGGCGTGAACGTGGACGGGGTCGTCGAGACGCTGCTGCAATACGAGCTCATCCGCGAGTGCGGGCGCCGCCGCAGCCCGGGGCGGCCGCTTCAGTATGGTACGAGCGACAACTTCCTGATTCATTTCGGCCTGAATTCGATGCAAGACCTGCCGGATTTCGACCGCCTGGGCCGCCAGGAGGCGGTCGAGACCGAGGATGAGGCAAGCGCCTTGCAGGAAGACGCCACGCCAGTCGTCGAAGCACTGGCCGCTGAGGGTGAGGCGGCGGGGGGCGCGACCGCAGCCGAAGCCGGCGATGATGCGGCGGCGGCGCCGGCAGCGACTCGGGGGGCAGCCGACGACGAGGCAAGCGATTGCGACGCCGCGGAATCTGTGGGCGAGGGTTCGCCGCCGCGCACGGTATAGCAGCAGGCGACGCGGAAGCTTACAAACCGGCCGACGGGAGGACGATTTGCGAGCAGCCATCGCAGCACTAGTCACAGTCGTGATTGCAGCAAGTGGCGCCGCCGCGCGCGGGCGCGACGATGCGCCGCAGGTCACGGCAGCGGCGGCCATACTGGTCGATGCCGAAACCGGCGAGGTGCTCTACGCCAAGCACCCCGATGAACGGCGGCCCATCGCGAGCACGACGAAGATCATGACGGCGCTGCTGGTCCTGGAGCGCGGTCGCCTCGACCAGGCGTGCCAGGTCAGCAAGCATGCCGCTGAGACGCCGCAGAGCTCGATTCGCTTGCAGCCAGGCGAGACGCTGCGGCTCGAGGATCTGCTGACCGCGGTGCTGGTGAAATCGGCCAACGACGCTGCGGTCGCTTCCGCCGAGGCGGTCGCGGGCAGCGAGCAAGCGTTTGCCCAGATGATGAACGCGCGGGCGCATCAGCTCGGCGCCGACAATTCGCATTTCGTTAATCCTCACGGCCTGTACGACCCGCAGCATTACTCCACCGCCCGCGACCTGGCGACCATCGCGCGGCGCGCGCTGCGTATCCCCGAATTCTCACGCCTGGTGGCCACCAAGCAGGCGACGATCCCCTGGCCGGCCAAGGGCGGCGCGCGAGTATTGGTAAACAAGAACAAGCTGCTGTCGCTGATGCCGGGGGCCGATGGGGTCAAGACCGGTTTCGTCAGGGAATCGGGCCCGTGCCTGGTGGCGTCGGCGTCGCGCGACGGCTGGAGGCTGATCGCCGTGCTGCTCGACAGCCCCGCTTTGTGGGCCGAGGCGCAGGCGCTGCTCACCTACGGCTTCGACAATTTCCGGCCATTGGTGTTCGCCCAGCGCGGCAAGCCGGCGGTGTGGCTGAAGGTTCGGGGCGGTGAGCGCGCGCGCGTGCCGCTCGTGGCTCGCGACACGCTTATGGTGGTGTTGTCCAAGTCGGGCCCCAAGGAGTCGGTACTTGCGCCTCGCCTCGAGCTCGCCCAGTCTTATCTCACCGCGCCTGTGCGCGCCGGACGCAGCGTCGGCCGCATGGCGCTGATGGCCGGCAACCGCGAGCTGACCTCGGTTGACCTGCTGGTCGGCCGGAGCGTGCCCCGCTCCCTGTGGGCGAGCCTGTGGTTCGGCATGAGCCGTTTCACCCTCGGCCTCGTCGCCCTGGCGATGGTGATGCGTAGCTATCACATGGCGACCAAGAAGCACCGCACCCGGCGCGTCTATGTGCGGCTGACACCTGCGCAGCGAGAGCCTCGTTCGAGCGTTCTTCCCCAGTAGCCCGCGCGCGCTTTCCCCTGGCCCAGGTCAAACCGATCCACTTGAGGGGGCCGGGCGTCGTCGGCGCCTGGCAGCTCCCGGGAGTGCTCCACTTGCCTGCTGACAAAGCTGACCGCGCAGTGATGCGTCTCCAGAAGTACCTGTCGCGCGCCGGGGTCGCCTCGCGGCGCGCCGCCGAGGAGTTGATCGCGGCAGGACGCGTTACGGTTGACGGACAGGCGGTGAAGCTGGGCGACAAGGTTGACCCGACCCGCCAGACGGTCGCGATTGACGGCAAGGCGGTGCAGCCGCTGCGCCGCGAGTATTTCATGCTGCACAAGCCCAAGGGCTACCTGTCCACGGTGTCGGATCGCTACGGGCGGCGCAAGGTGCTCGACCTCGTGCCTGAGGCGCCGCCGGGCACGCACCCGGTCGGCCGTCTGGACGCCGACGTCGAGGGGCTGCTGCTGCTGACCAATGATGGCGACTTCACCGCGGCCATGACTCACCCCGCGCGCGAAGTGGACAAGACCTACGTGGCGCGAGTCAAGGGCGTTCCCTCGGCGGGCGCTCTCGAGCGCCTGAGGTCAGGCGTGAGGCTGGAGGATGGCATGACCGCGCCGGCGAGAGCGCGGCTGCTGGCACGCGAGGGCGCGGAGTCGCTGGTCGAGCTGACCATTCACGAGGGGCGCAAGCGCCAGGTCAAGCGCATGATGACGCTGATTCGGCATCCCGTCGTTTCTCTGAAACGCGTTGGGTTCGGGCCGCTGGAGCTGGGGGACCTGGGGCGCGGCGAATGGCGCCGGCTGACTGACGATGAGGTGCGGGCGTGCCTCGACGCGGCGCGTGGAACGCCGCGCGGCGGGGACTCGAGCCGCCGATAGCGCGGCATCGGCGTGCCGCAGGTCGCAGTGGCGGACAGGGCTATGCTGCCCGCTTCACCTTGCCCGCCTTGAGGCACTTGGCGCAGACGCGCACGACCTTTGCGCCCTTGGCGCCCGCCACCCTGACGCGCTGCAAGTTGGGCAGCCATCGGCGCTTCGTGCGCACGTGAGAGTGGCTGACATTATATCCGACTTGCGGCGCTTTTCCGCACACCGCGCAGCGTTGTGACATTTCGGCTCCTCTTCGACCAGATCGTCTGTCGCGGGCGCGATAATCCTGGCGACTCTGCGGCGCGCCCCCGGCCCCGCGTGAAAGACTACAGCCTTGCTTCACCGCGCAAGGCTGTGGAAAGCGGTATTTCCTGCCCTTGCCGAAAAATGTTATCATAGTAAGTGAGGTCTTGGCAAGGGCGCCGGGCGCCGAGTGGCGGCAGAACCTCGGCCTTTTCGAGGCGAGCATGATGCGCAGCCTGAAGTCCGAGATCTCAAATTTGAAATCTCAAATCTGAAATCGGGAGGGCGCGATGCGGTACTCGCGCTTCGAGGATCTGCCCGTATGGCAGGCGGCGATTGAGTTGGCCCGCGGCGTGTACGATTTCACGAGAGCGCACCGCCTCCGGCCGAGCATGCGCGATCAGCTCGAACGTGCTGCCCTGTCCGTGAGCAACAATATCGCCGAGGGCTTCGAGCGCGGCACGACGCAGGAGTTGCTAACCTTCCTCTACATCGCGCGCGGCTCGGCGGGGGAAGTGCGCTCCATGCTCCTGCTCTTGGAAACGCTGCCAGGCTTTGGCGATCTGGGGTCTGAGATTGCGAATTTGAAATCGCGGGCCGAATCCAGCTCGCGGCAGTTGCGAGCGTGGGCCGATGCGCTCCAGAACTCGCCGATCCGGGGCCAGCGGCATCTAAGCGATGCGGTGCGAGCGCGCGAGCGGCAGGCGAGGGAGCGAGAGGAGTTCGAGACCCACATCGCGCAGGTCGTGCGCCAGGCGCGAGCGCAACGCGAAACCGGCGGTGGCGGCGAATAGGGGCTGTCCAAATCTCAAGCACGAGATGGTCGCAAGTCTGTTGCATCAATGAACGCCACATCATCACCTGACGGCCTGACAATCGAGTTGCTGGCGCATCCGTGCCGCGCCCTCGAGGCGACCGACGGCTTGGGCAAGGCGGTCGAGGTGCTGCGGCAGTCCGGGCTGTCGGCGCTGCCGGTGGTCTCCTCCGGCCGGCTGCTCGGAATGGTGAGCGAGGGCGACATCATGCGCCTGCTCACTCACGAGGCCGCCCGCGGCAACATCGAGGGGCTGCGCGTTACCTCCGTCAGCCGCGCCATGACCTCCCCTATCGTCGCCATGTACGCCGGACAGACGCTGGAGCAAGCGCGCGAGCTATTCGCTTCGTCCGATCTGCGGGTGCTGCCAGTGGTGGACCGCGCCGGGATCTGCCGCGGCGTGGTCACGCGCGCCGACGTCATGTCGGCCATCTTTGGCGTCACCACGCCGCCGCGGGTGGGCGGCCTCGCCACCCCGCTCGGCGTCTTCCTGACCACCGGCAGCGTGCGCGGCGGCGCCGGCAACCTGGGCCTGTTCCTGACCGGCGCGACGCTGGTGATCCTGTTCCTGGTGGCGAGCCTGCTGACGAACCTGGTCGCATTGGGCCTTGAGAGGTGGCTTCATTGGCCGCTGCTTCCGCTCTCGGTTGCGCGCGACGTGAAGGCGAACGAGGCTTATGCGAGGGGCGCGGTCAGCGGAGCCGGCAGCATCCTGATCGCTGTCGTGCAGATCGCCATTTTCTTCGTCCTGCTGCGCCTGGCGCCCCTGACCGGCACCCACGCCGCGGAGCACATGGTCGTGCACGCCATCGAGGATGGCGACGAGCTCACGCCCCAGCGCGTGGCGACCAAGCCGCGCGTGCATCCGCGCTGCGGCACCAACCTGATGGCCCTGGTCTTCATTGCGCTCGCTGGGTTCTGGCTCATCACCGCCGTCGAGAGCTTGCTGGGCAGCGTTGGCTTTACGGCTGCGGTGCTGGCGCTGCTTTTCATCATCTACTTCATGTGGCGGGGCGTGGGCGCCGGCATCCAGCGCTTCCTCACCACCAAGCGCCCCAGCCGGCGGCAGCTGGAGAACGGCATCGGCGCCGGCTTGCAGCTCCTGGCGCGTTACCAGCAGCGGCCCGCGTACCGCGCCGGCGGGCTGGCGAGGCTGTGGAACATGGGCATCATCCAGGTGGTGGCGGGCTTCATCTGCACCTGGCTCGCCGCCGATTACCTATCGAGCTGGCTGCACCTCGGCCTGTTTCCGTTCGGCCGGTGGTGACGTCACCCCGAGCAACGTGAGGGGTCCCCTATCGGGGTTGCTGAAGGCGAGAGGGGACGCCTTCGTCCGCCGAAGCGGAGCTTCGTCGCCCGCAAAGGCGGATTCCTCGCTTCGCTCGGAATGACATTTCACTCACGTTACGCATAATCCGGGTATTGGGAGGGTGTCGAAGTGAAGAGAGTCTTGGACGTGAAGAAAGCTTTGGTCGCGATAGCGCTGCTGATGGTCGCCTGCGCTGGCGCGCGAGCGGACAATACGGATGCGGTGTTCGAGCGGCTGAAACCCGCCAACCTTGCGGCGGTGCATCAGGGTGTCGTTGACTTCAGAAAAACGCTGGCCGCGCCAGCGGGTAATGACGGGTACCAGGACCTGCGCGCCGTCATCCACTCGCACTCGCTGCTTTCGCACGACAGCCGGGGCACGCTCGAGCAGATGGTCGAGGGCGCCAAGGCCAGCGGCACCGACGTCGTCATGCTCTCCGATCATCCGTCGCAGCAGCACAATGTCATCACCGAGGGCTTCAGCGGCCTGCACGACGGCGTGCTCTTCTTCCCCGGAGCCGAAACGCGCAACAATCTGATCTATAGCCCGGTCTCGATTGATCCCGCAGCCCCGCAAACCGAGCAGGCGCTGATCGACCTGGTCGATGCGAAGGGCGGCACGATCTTCCTGTCGCACGTCGAGGAGATCAAGGATTTCAACTTGACCGGCCTGACGGGGATGGAGATCTATAACACGCATTACGGGTTGATCGATGCGCCCGGCCTGGCCCAAGCGGCAGGCGCGCAGAACCCACAACAGGCGGCGCGGCTGCTGACGCTCATCCAGGCGATAAGGCTTTACCCGACCGAGGCCTTCGCCGCATTATCCTTCCGGCAGGACGTTTACCTGCGGCCGTTCGACGCGCTGTCGCAGAAGTACCGGTTGACCGCGATCGCGGCCCCGGATTCGCACAGCAATACCGGTATCGTGCTGAAGATGGCCGAGGGCGGCAAGGTCGTGATGGAGGACGTCCTGGGCGAGCAGATCAGAGTCATGGAGGCGTCGCAGGTGCCCTTCCCCGGCCTGGTGAGGAAGGACGCCAAGCCCGGCGACGTGCTGTTCAAGCTGCAATTAGATCCGTACGCGGTGAGCATGGGGCACGTCGGCACCTATGTGCTCGCCAAGCAGCTCTCAGCGGACGACTTCCTGACGGGCCTTCGCGCGGGCCACGCCTACATCGGGTTCGATTGGATAGGCAGCGCCAAGGGATTTCGCTTCACGGCGGTTGACGCAGGCAAGCCGGTCGGCATGATGGGCGACGAGGTCAAGCTGGCGCCGGGGCTGTCGCTTGTGGCGACGCTGCCGGGCGCGGCGCTGGCGCGCCTGTATCGCAACGGCGAGGCGGCGGGCGAGGTCACGGGGCGCGAGGCGAAGTGGGCCGTGTCGCAGCCGGGAGTGTACCGCGTCGAGGCGTACGTGACATTGGGCGGCGAGCCGCGCCCCTGGATATTCTCGAATCCGATCTACGTGCGGTGACATAGGGCGGTCTGTCATTCCGAGCGCAGCGAGGAATCTCGCGCCGGCGGGCGATCCCCAACCATGGTCAAGCAGAGACTGAGCGAAGCCTTGAGCACGGCTATGGCGACGGCAATCGCCGCCGGCGAGCTGAGGCAAGCGCCGACGCCTGAGATCGAGCTGCGGACCCCGCCCGACCCCAAGTTCGGCGACTTCTCCGCCAATCTGGCGATGGTCGCGGCGGCAGAGCAGGGGCGAAAGCCGCGCGAGATCGCGAATGCTCTGGTGTCGCGGCTGGCCGGCCTCGACGACATCCTCGAGCGCGTCGAGATCGCCGGCCCGGGGTTCATCAACTTCTTTCTCAAGCCCGTCTGGCTCGAAGATGCGATCCGCGCGGCGCACGCGCAGGGCGGTCGCTACGGCGGCGGAGACGAAGGCGGGGGCCATCGCGTTCTGCTCGAATTCGTGAGCGCGAATCCGGTCGGGCCGCTCACCGTCGCCCAGGGGCGCGCGGCGGCGGTCGGCGACTCGCTGGCGCGCCTGCTAGCGGCGCGCGGCCACGAGGTCTGTCGCGAGTACTACGTCAACGACGCGGCGAGCAGCACGCAGGTGCGCAAGCTGGCGGAATCGCTCGAAGCGCGCTACTGCCAGGCGCTGGGACAGGATAAGCCGCTGCCCGAAGACGGCTATCGCGGCGAGTACCTGGTGGAGATGGCGCGCGCGATCGCAGAGCGCGAAGGCGACCGCTACCTGAGCATGCCCTTGGACGAGCGGCTGCGCGCCTTCAGCGCGCTCGCCGAGCAAGGGTTTGTCGAGGATCAGCGGCGGGTGCTCGAAGCGTTCGGCGTGGTCTTCGACAACTGGTTCCGCGAGAGCTCGCTTTTCGAGAGCAGCCAGGTGCAGGCGGCGCTGCAACTGCTCAAGGAGCGGGGCTTCACCTACGAGCACGAGGGCGCGCTGTGGCTGCGCTCGACCGCGTTCGGAGATGACAAGGATCGGCCGCTGGTGCGGGCCAATGGCCGGCCAACCTACATTGCTGCCGACACCGCTTACCACCGCGACAAGTTCGACCGCGGCTTCGACCGCCTGATCGACATCTGGGGGCCGGATCATCACGGCTACGTGGCGCGAACGAAAGCGGCCGTGGCGGCGCTGGGCTATCCCGCGGACAGGCTTGACATCATCATCCACCAGATCGTGCGGCTGTTCAGCGGCAGCGAGCTGGTGCGAATGTCCAAGCGCGCGGGCGAGATCGTGACGCTTCAGGAGGTCATCGACGAGGTCGGCGCCGACGCCGCGCGCTACTTCTTCCTCATGCGCTCGACCGACAGCCCGCTCGATTTCGACCTCGAGCTGGCGAAGAAGGAGACGGCCGAGAACCCGGTCTATTATGTGCAGTACGCGCACGCGCGCATCAGCAGCATCCTGCGCAATGCAGCCCAGCAGGGCGTGCCCTTGCCCGACCCGGCGCGTGCCGACCTTTCCTTGCTGCGCGAACCGGACGAGCTGACGCTCATGCGGAAGCTCACTGACTTCCCGCAGGAGGTCGAGGCGGCGGCGCGCCTTTACGAGCCGCATCGCATGACGCGTTACGGCACGGAGCTCGCGGGAATCTTTCACCTCTTCTACACCAATTGCCGCGTGCTGGGCGACGATGCGGCGCTGACCGCGGCGCGGCTGACGCTGGTGGGGGCGGCGCTCATCACGCTGCGCAATGTGCTGCGGCTGCTGGGGGTGAGCGCGCCGGAGCGGATGTAAGGGGCGCCGCGCGGCGGCCGCCGATGCCGCAAAGATGCCTTCAGCGCTCGCGTTCGACTGCGTGGGTGTATGCGCTGAGAGTGGCAGTGGCCCGCGAGACTCCTCTCCCTTGAGGGAGAGGAGCAAGGAGAGGGTGGAAGGCGGGTATACTGCTCTCACCCGGCCTCTCCCTGGGAAGGGAGAGGAGTTGTCGCGCGCGTCACCAGACCCACCGAGAATGAACGCACCCGACTGCATATATGCATGCCTCCGCCCACGACACGGATAGGGACCCCTCGCCTCCCCCAACCTACCGCCCCAGCGTCATGCGCACGCTGCGCAAGTCTATCGCCAATGCCTGGCTGCATCTCGCGGCCTTCGTCGCCGTCAACGTCATCTGGGTCATCCTGCTGGTGCTGCCATTCAGCCTCCTCGGAAGATACGCGCTCAGGCCAGGCATTGCCGCGTGGGGATTCGTCGCGACGTTGCTCACCGTCGCCGGCGGCAATGCCATCCTGTTTCGCCTGACCAACCGCATCGCCCACGACGAAGTTGCGCTGGCCGATTTGCGCGCCGCCGTCACCGATCACTTGCTGCCCAGCCTCGCGCTGCTCGCGATCCTCGCCGCCGTTCTTGCCCTCGGCGGCTTCAACGTCTATTTCTACCTCAAGGTCTTGGCGGCGCCGGCGTGGCGCATCATCGGCATCATCTGGGGCTACGTGATGCTGCTCTTCGCCGTCGCCATGCTCTACAGCTACCCGCTGCTTATCGAGCAGCGCATTGGGCCCTTCGCCGCGATCAAGCGCTCGGCGCTGCTGTTTCTCGATAACCCGGGCTACACCCTGGGGGTCGCGGGCGCGCTCGTGCTGTGGACGCTCATCGTGGTCTCCCCGATCTTCACCCCGATCAACATCTTGAAGGGCGTGACCGCGCTGGCATTCTTCTTCATCCAGGCAGGCATTGCCGCGCTGGTGGCGAATAACGCGCTGCTGGAGCTGCTGCGCAAGTACGCGAACCTGGAGCGGGGCGACGATGGCGCAGGTAGCGTGCCTGGGGATTCTGGTAGCTGACGTTCTGGCGCGGCCGGTGGACGAGTTCCCCGAGCGCGGGCGGCTCGTGCTGGTCGATCGCATGGAGCTGCACACCGGCGGCTGCGCCGGCAACACCGCCATCGGGCTGAGCCGCATCGGCGTCTCCGCCAGCGTCATCGGCAAGGTCGGCCGCGATGGCTTCGGCGATTTCTATCTTGCGGTGATGGAGCGCGAAGGCGTCGACGCGTCGGGCATCGCGCGCGACGAATCGGCCAACACCTCGAGCACCATGGTCATGGTGCACGGGGATGGCGAGCGCTCGTTCATTCACTACATCGGCGCCAACGGCACCCTGCGCGCCGAGGGCATCGACCTCGACCGCGCGAGCGGCGCGAAGATACTGCACGTCGCGGGCGCATTCCTCATGCCCGCGCTCGACGGCGAGCCCACCGCGCGGATACTGAGGGAGGCCAGGCGGCGCGGGCTTACCACTAGCCTCGACACCGCCTGGGACGGCAGCGGGCGATGGATGAAGTCAATCGAGCCCTGCCTGGCGCACCTCGACTATTTCCTGCCCAGCATTGAAGAGGCGCGCATGATCATCGGCGGCGGCGCGCCGCAGGAGATCGCGGAGGCGTTCCTGGCGCGCGGCGTGGGCGTGGTCGCACTCAAGATGGGCGAGGACGGCTGCTACGCGGCGAGCCGCACCGAGCGGGTGCATATGCCGGCGTTCGCGGTCGAGGCGATTGACGCCACCGGCGCCGGCGACGCCTTCGCGGCAGGTTTTCTGGCGGGCGTCGTCAAAGGCTGGAGCCTGCGCGAGACCGCGCGCTTCGCCAACGCGGTGGGCGCGCTGTGCACGCTCGCGATCGGCACCACCGCCGGCATCAGGAGCATGGAGGCGACGCTGGAGTTCATGGCCTCCACGCCGCTGCGCGACCACCGGGACACATGAAAAGAGCCAAGCGCTCCAACTGGCAGGCGGCCCAAGATCTCATCGCCGCCGCGCTCGATGAGATGCGCCTGCCTGCCTCGTACTGGCAGCACACGATGCCGCCCGTATCGCAGGATTGGATGCGGCGCGCGTCGGGCGCCGCGGTCCGCTCGCGCTGGCTCGAGGCGTTCGATGCCCTGGTGTCGCGGCTCGATGACGCGACGCCCGCCTGGGAACGGGGCGCGGTCGAGTTCTTGCTCGCGCCGGCTTCGACGGCGACGATGGCGCTGTGGCGGCCCGTCGCCACTCTCCTCGGCGGCAGGAGGCTTGCGCGAGCGGAAGACCTCTGCCAGTTCGTCGAGAACTGGAGTCAGGCGATCGCGCATGGCTCCGCGGTAGGCTGGTCGGAGGATCATCGCGGCGCGCAGTGCGTGCTCGCGCTGATGGGCACCAACACCACCTATACTTTGGCCTTGTGGCGCGCGGCCGCGCATCGCCTGTGCGCCGCGCCGGGCACGCGGCGCGGCGATCCGGGAGGCGCGCGCGCTGCGCTCTTCCTCATTTTCGTCAAGCTGCTTCAGCATCGCCTGCTCTCGTACCCGGAGTTCGCCGAGGCCGCGCGCGCGGGCGATGTCTTCAACCCCGAGCATTACAGCGGCCGCCGCGCCCGGCCGCCGTTTTACCAGCCAGCGCTGGACTACCTCGGCCTCAGCCGCAGCCGCTACTTCCGGCTCATGTACCAGCGGCTCGCCTACGAGCAGACCGATGCGCAAACCGCCGGCCGTTGGGAGGATATATGGTGGCTGCGGATGCTGAGCGGCCGGGATTACTTCTTCCGCGCCCTGGAGGATCTCGAGGCTGATCCGCAGGCGCTGCACGCACTGCACGGGGCCAAGTGGAGCTTCGACTTTGGGCCGCGCGGGCACGAGCTTTCGCGTCGCCTGGCGGCGTTTGCGCCTCGTACCCTGGCGACGGTGTCGCTGCTGCGCGAGGACCTCGACCGCGAGATCGGGGAGGCGCTCGAGGCGGAAGATCACGTGCAGGCCATGTCCTGGGTGCGAGGTTCGACGCAGACGGCATGGGCGCTGGCACTCGATGCGCCGGCGTGGCTGGTGAACTGGTGCGCGCGGTGGAGCGAACCGTTCGCGGGCGCGGTGGAAGGCCTGTGGCTGCTGGGGCTGCCGCCCATGGTCTCGCCCGAATCGCTGCGCGTATTCCGCGGCGAGTCACAGCAGGACCAGGAGGCGGAGTCGGAGCGCTACGCGCTGGTCGAGAGGTTCGTGTGCACGCACCTCTGCCCGGCTTTCATGCGCATCAGCCTCAACCTCGATTACGCCGACGCCCTGGCCGCACGCAACGAGGAGGCGCTGATCAGGCGGGCGCAGGAGGACACCGTAACCGCCATCCGCGCCCTGGGCGTGCCCGGCGGCAACGAGGACCGGCGCGTTGACGCCCTGCTGGCGATCAAGCGCCGCGGCAGCAGAAGCTCGCGGGCGGCGGCCGAGGAGGCGCTAGGGCTGATCGCGCGGCGGCATGGTCTGGCCGACGCCGAGGCGCTCGAGCATCGCAAGGAGCTGGCACAGGCATGGTCGGACGCCGGGCTCGAAGGCCGTCAATCGCGGGTGTGGTGGAACATCGGCGCTTACCGCGTCAAGCTCTCGGCGGCCGGCGGCAAGATAACCGTGACCGCGTACGGGCGGCGCGGGCCGCTGAAGACGATCCCGCGGGCGGTGCGCGAGCACCCAGATTACGAGGAGATCAGCGCGGCGCGCCGCGAGCTATCGCAGCAGTACGCCGATTTCCGTCAGCGCCTCGAGGAGTCGATGATCGCCGAGCGCACCTATTCGGCCTCGGAGCTAGCGATGCTGAGGTCGAATCCAATCTTCGATGGCCTGATTGGGCGCCTGGTGCTGCGGACGGGGCAGCAATGGGTTCTCGGCGCCCAAGCGACCGGAGGGCCAGCGCGCATCGCCCATCCGGCCGCGCTGCTGGCCGCCGGCGAGTTGGAGGCGTGGCAGCGGCGAGTCGTGGATGAGCGCCTCGTGCAGCCGTTCAAGCAGTGTTTCAGGGAGGTCTATCAGCCTCTCGCGGAGGAGCTGCAAGCGGCACGCTCGCAGCGATTTGCCGGGCATCACGTGCTGGTGCCGCGCGCCTTTGCACTGCTGCGATCGAAGGGCTATTCGCCTGGGCGCGGGGAGGCGCGGCGCGACTGGCCGCACGCGCGAGTGCAGGCTCACTTCACCTGGGGCTGCGACCGGCCGCGTTTGGACTATCATTTCGACGAAGACGGACGCGCCGAGCCGGTGGTTACCGGCGATGTGCGGTTCTACCGCCTGACGCCGCAGGGCAAGCGCGGCGAGGCGTTGGCGATCGCGGACGTGCCGCCCCTCATTTACAGCGAGACCATGCGCGACGCCGACCTCGTGGTATCGCTGGCGACGGCAGGCGAATTGGGGTTCACCTCGGAGCAGACCTTGCACTTCCGTCTGGCCTTGGCGCGCCAACTGGCGCGAATACTGAAGCTGTTGAACGTCGCGGCGCCGGAGAGCGGAAGCTATGTGGTGGTGCAGGGGCAACTGGCCACCTACCGCGTTCACCTCGGCAGCGCCAGCGTCTTCATCGAGCCCACCGGCGCGCATGTGCCCGCGCCGCGCTTTGCAGGGCGCGTGTTCCCACGCGCGCCGAATTCGGCGGGGCTGGGAAGCCCCGCCCTACAAGTCCCCGATTACCTGCCCTTCGAGGAGTTGGACTCGCGCACCGCCGAGGTGCTGCGCGTAATCATCGCCCTCAGCCATGACGAGCTCATTGAGGACGAGCGTTTCCGCGAGTGCCTCACGCGTCTGGGCGAGTTGACGCGGCCGGGGTCATGAGGCGCCTGTCCCTGGGCGGCGTTGGTGAGCGCTCAGCTCTCCGAGTATGAGTATAGAGTTTCGTGTATCAGCGCAGGAGACGGCTGGTACACGAAACTCCTCCGGACGAGGTTCGTTCGCGCGCGCAGACCATCAGCGTATTCCCCTGACCTGGCTTATTCATACTGCGGTTCAACCGAAATTATGCATATCGAGCGTGACACGCTCACCCAACGGGTGATGTCACCCCGGAGGATTGGGGACCGTTACCTATTTCCCGCAAAGAACCGAAGGGGGCAGCAGAAACCCTCGGGGAAATAGGTAACTGTCCCCAGCGGCCGGTCCCCTACCGGGGTTGCTGAAGGGGCGATAGGGGACGCCTTCGTCCGCCGACGCCTTCGTCCGCCGGAGCGAAACTGCCCACTTCGCCGAAGCGCAGCCGAGACGGCTGCGCTACCGATCGTGCCGTAGGGCAGGCGTCTCGCCTGCCTTCGGCTACGAAGGCTGAATCGTCGCCCGCGAAGGCGGATTCCTCGCGGAG
>Ga0315280_10002596_pt1 | contig 29108 bp, 27 predicted proteins | sample YL17G06_40_MG_FD_203697 | JGI IMG/M metagenome (GOLD analysis project Ga0315280, IMG submission 203697) | Sediment microbial communities from Yellowstone Lake, YNP, Wyoming, USA - YL17G06_40 | ecosystem: Environmental > Aquatic > Freshwater > Lake > Sediment | place: USA: Wyoming | collected... | reverse complement strand
AGAGAAGATTTATTAGCTACCCAGCTAAAAGACTCACTTTCAAAAGTCGCTCTTTACCCAAATTGGACAGAAAAGATGCGCGCACAAGTAGATATTTGGGAGAAAGAGCAAAGTCAGTCTTCACACGCTTTCGCCCAAAATCTTGACCTTAAGATTAAAGAGACAGATGAAAAGCTGGATAAGTTAGTAAATGCCTTCCTTGATGGAACAATTGAAAAGGAAACTTACCTCATAAAGAAAGATGAATTGGTTAAGCTAAAAACCGAACTATTAGAGAAAAAGCGGGATTTTGGGCGAAAGGGAAACAATTGGAACGAACCATTGCGGGAGTGGATAAATCTTGCTTGCTCAGCCGAGAAACTTGCCTCTAGCGAAGATTTCTACGAAATTAAGTCTTTGGTGGAAAAAATTGGAACGAACCGCCGCCTACTGGATAGAAAAATTATTTTAGATTTCAAAAAGCCCTTTGATTTAATCCCTTATTATAAAAGCACTTACAATAAAAAAGTTTTTGCAAAAACGCAGTCAAAAAATTTTAATTTTCCCTCTGAAAATCCCCAAAGTAATATCTGGTCGGGGAGAGCGGACTTGAACCGCTGACCTTTTGGTCCCGAACCAAACGCGCTACCAAACTGCGCTACTCCCCGAATTTATTGGAATCCAAATTATTATATTCGTAAATTGCTTGCAACCAAGCCAAAAGTTTTCTATATATTCTGACATCGTAAACATTAATATGTGCTGTACCGAATTCTGACCTGCGTCGATGCCTAGAAGGTATATCTCTATAACTCTTTTTTATGAATGGCTTTTGAAACTGCTTGTGAGGAATACTTAATTCGTGCGCCCAATATTCTTGCGCTTCTTTGGGGTCGATATCTTCATACAAAATTAGGCGAACTCTAATTTTTTCCTTTGAAACAAGGAAAGTATTTATCAAAAAATTTATAAAAACCCGCAAAATATTTGGATCTGAGTTTGCTAGATCGATATGCTGGTTTGAAACATTAACAGTCTTATTTCCTTCGCCTGCATAGAGCATAATGCCAGCAATCCATAAATCTCTTCTAGAAAAAGGCAATATTTCATCTTTGCAATTAGAATACAATTCTATATTTCTTTCAAGGGTATTGGACAGGCGGGTTATGCGGGCTTTTTCTCTTGCTAGCCTTATTTGGTTTTTAATATTGACTAACAAATCTTTGGATAATTGTATATCGCGCACCCAAGCACTCACAGAACCCTTAGAAACACCCAAAGATGAAGCAATCTGCTTCAGAGAAAGTCCTTGCTTACGTAACTCTCTTGCCCTTGTTCTTTCTTCTAGTTTCATTTAAAACATTTCTAATAAACTCTATTACTTATATTAGTAACTCTCTAAACCTCAACGCATTCTTGACAGCGTATCCGTAAGCGTCGTTATTAAAGAATGCAAAAATATCTTTATTTGGAAACTTCTTTGCAAACGCTGCCCATTCCTTTAATTCTTTATCAGAATAGTTAGAACTATAAAGTGAGCCGCCACCGTGGAATCTCAAATAAAGAAAATCTGCGGTAACTTCTTTTACGCAAGGGAAGCGGCTGGAATGAGCAACACACAAACAGGCATTATATTCTTTAAGCAATGCATAAACTTCTTTATCAAACCAGTTCTCATTCCTGAACTCAAATGCTTGACGGAGCTTTGTTTTCTTAAGTAATTTCAAGAATGATTCCAAGCGGTCTAAATCTTTTTTAAAACTCGGGGGGAACTGCCATAAAATCGCGGCTAACTTTCCTTTGAGTTCTATCGCATTATCTATAAATAACTTTAACGATTCGCCAATACCCTTTATCTTCTTTATATGCGTAATAAACCTCGAGCCTTTCACCACAAAATAAAAATGTTCCGGAGTTCTTTCATACCAGTTCTGGAAGGTTTTCATCTGAACCAAACGATAAAAAGTAACATTTAATTCTACACAATTAAAGAATTTCGTGTAATGCTGGAGCCAACTACTTTGGCTTAGCTCTTTCGGATAAAATACATCTCGCCAGTGAGGATAATTCCAACCGCTTGTGCCAATAAATAACCGTGACATATGACTAAATTAGTATAACAAAAATTAAGAAATTTGGCAATGAATTGTAAACACGGATACACACGGATAAAAGAACGGATTAACACAGATAAAATCCGTGAAAATCCGTGTTTCAAATCCGTGAGAATCCGTGATTACTTTTGGCGAGGATATCGAACTCAATGTTAACCTTATCAGAGGGGCCTTTAAAGCCTAAGGTGGTATTCTTAAGGGTGTGCGGGATTATATAGACCGTAAAAGTGTTGGTTCTTTTATCTACAATAGTTAAACTGATGCCATCAATAGCTATAGAGCCCTGGGGTAAAACATAATGCATAAATTTGGTGGGTATAGCTATTTCAAAAGACAAATTATCGTTTATATAATTTTTGCGCCGAATAATACCGGTCGAGTCAATATGGCCGGTAACAAAATGGCCACAGAGCCTGTCTCCTACCTTTAAGGCGCGTTCCAGGTTGACCTTGTCCTTTATTCTTAAAACCCCAAGATTGGTCACTTTGAGCGTCTGAGGCATAACCTCAAAACTTAAAACTCCTGATTTGTTTTCTGTCAGGGTTAAACAAGCTCCGTTTACAGAAATGCTGTCACCTATATTGGCATCCTCCAGTATCTTCTTTGCTTGGATTTCAAATAAAGTAACATTGCCCCGTTTAGATATCTTCTTTAATTCACCTAATTCTTCGACAATACCGCTAAACATATCCTTCTATTAAAAAGTCCTCACCTATTCTTCTTAATTCAACTCCCTTTAACTTAACTGCCTTATCTATACGGGCGATGCCTCTACCCATAACCGAGCTAATCGCCTCTTTACCGCCGATAATCTTTGGGCTAATAAAGAATAATACCTTATCTACAAGCCCTTCATCGAAGAGCCCGCCTATTAATGTTCCTCCGCCTTCAACAAGAATATTAGTTATTTCAGCTTGAGCTAACTTTTTCATCATATCTTTTAGATTTATCTGGCCTGCCTTTTCTTTTACCTCTAGAATCTTTGCTTTCTGAGCCAGTATTTTTTTATTCTCGGTCTCCTGACCCATCTTGACCGGTAAGGTAACAATTATCACAGAACTTTTGTGAGAAAATACGCTTGCTTCCTGGTGGATACTTAATTGGCTATCTACTACAATTTTTATGGGTTGTTTCTTGGAAAACCAGGCATCGAGCTTTGGGTTATCTCTCAATATCGTATTCACACCGACCATAATCGCATCATAGTTTGAGCGCAGGCGGTGCGCATAAGCGCGCGACCTGTCGGAAGTTATCCATTTAGAATCGCCGGTTCGAGTGGCAATCTTACCATCTAGAGACTGCCCTACCTTAACCGCAACAAAGGGAATTTTGCGGGTAATATATTTTATAAAAGCTTCATTTAATTTCCTTAATTTTTCTTCTAAGAATCCAACCTCAACTTTTATCTTTTGTGCCTTAAGTATCTGGATACCTTTTCCGTTATTAAGTGGGTTTGGATCGATCATGCCCACAATAATTTTTTTTATTCCGCTTTTAATTATTTTATCTACACAAGGAGGGGTTCTGCCAAAATGCGTACATGGCTCCAGGGTTACGTATAAAGTTGCACCGTTTGCTTTTACGCCTGCATCATCCAAAGCTATGGCTTCTGCATGAGGTAGACCGGCTTTCTCATGATATCCGCGGCCTACAATTCGACCGTTTTTGACGACTAAAGCCCCTACCACAGGATTCGGCGAAGTCCTGCCTTTTCCTTTTAAGGATAGCCTAAAGGCTAAATCCATAAAATATTCGTGGTTTCTTATCATATATTTAAATCTTAAGTTGCGCTTCTTTTAACTTCTCCACCAGCTCATATGGAATTTTAACTGAACCTATCTTAACTTCGGATTTAGCATTACCGTGACAATCTGAGCCTCCGGTAACCAATAAATTGTGCTTTTTGGCTAAACCCAGATAAAAATTAACCATCGCCTGAGTATGTTCAGAATAATATACCTCTAAGCCCATGAGGCCGTAATCAACAAATTTAGAAATTAATTCATCGTTATTGAGAGTATAGGGATGAGCCAATACAGGAATGCCGCCTACTTCCTTGATTAGCTTTATGGCCTCGGACGGTGAGAATCTAAAATTGCAGACATAGGCAGGGCATTTATCGCCGATATATTTTCGGAAGGCTTCTGCCGTGGAACTAATCAAACCCGCACTGACCATTGCCCTGGCAACGTGCAGTCTTCCTACTGTGCCTCCTCTGGCAATATCAAATACGGACTCAGCCTCAAGCATCACACCCATATTTTTCAGCTTATCCACTATTTTATAGATACGTTCAATGCGATTTTCTTTCAAAACCTCTAACTTATCTATAAAGTTTTCCCTTTTATAATCAATTAAATATCCCAGGATATGCACTTCCAAGCCGTCGTATTCGGCAGACAGTTCTATGCCTGATAAGACTTCGATATTTTTTATCTTAGCTATTTTTATCGCAGGTTCTATTCCCAAAACGGTATCATGGTCAACAACCGCAATTGCGGACAGGCCGCTCCTTACGCTCTCCGAAATAAGCTCTTGGGGTGTGTATGTACCATCTGAGAATATGGTGTGTAAATGCAGGTCGGCAAATTTCATTTGTCCTTTTCTAAATTTATCTTATCCAGTATGCCATTGACAAATTTACTCGCTTCTAAGCTCGAATATTTCTTGGCTAATTCCACTGCCTCATTAATAGACACTTTAAATGGAATATCGTCGCGAAACATAAGCTCAAAACATCCCATTCGCAAAATATTTCTATCCACCACTGCCATGCGCTTGAGTTGCCAGTTAGTCGCGTATTGAGCGATCTTTGCGTCAATTAGCTCTTGATTTTCAGTTACGCCTTTAACTAATTCATCGGTAAATTTCTTTATCTCTTCTTCTATATTCTCTTCGCTATGCGCCTGCCAAAAATTATTCAGCGAGACATCATAACTATCATGTGTAATATCTGTCTGATAAAGCACCTGCAAAGCAAATTCTCTTGCCTTGGTACGTTTACGCATCACTCGTTTTGCTCGTTTAGTTCGTTTTGCTCGTTAACAAAAACTGGCTTAACGGGCATAACGAGCCTAACGGAATTAACGAAACTTGTTATTTTAGTTGCGTTAATAGATTAACCATTTCAATAGCAGATAATGCAGCGTCTCTGCCTTTGTTCCCTTCTTTTGTGCCAGCGCGCTCTATTGCCTGTTCAATAGTATCCGCAGTAATAATACCAAAGATTACGGGCAGGCCCGTATCTAATGAAACTTTGGCTATACCTTTGGCTACTTCTGAGGCGATATATTCAAAATGCGGCGTCGAGCCCCGGATAACCGTACCTAAACAGATCAATGCATCATATGATTTTGATTTTGCCAATCTTTGCGCCAGAAGCGGAACTTCAAATGCTCCGGGAACCCAGGTGATTGACAAATCTTCGTTATTGGCTCCATGCCTGGTTAACATATCCAAGCAACCACTAACTAATTCTTTGGTAATAAAATCGTTAAAACGCGAGGCAATGATACCAAACTTCTTGCCCTTGGCAATTAAATTGCCTTCTATTGTCCTTACCATTTTTCCTCCTTTAATGAGCAGACAATTTATGGAGCGTAAGCGACATAAATTGTAGCCATCTTATTATATCTGTTATGGGCGTCTGCGAATTTCCGCCTTCGCTCTTTGGCAGACACTTCATAGCTTTGATGAGCTACGGCGGACCCGCCGAAGCCGTTAGAGCGATAATATAATACTGACCATAAGGCGTAGGCGAGAATCCCCCCTGTTCTCTTGCAAAAAAAGGGGAACGTTCGCGCATATAAGTTATCTCGCTAAAGAAAACTAATAGCAGGCTCTATAACTTATGCGCTCACTTAATCTATATTCAAATTATGGCCCAATTTTTCTTTTTTGGTCTTGAGATAATTGTAATTCAAAGGATTAGGTGCAATCTCTAAAGGAACGCGCTCAATAACCACAAGGCCATAGCCTTCTAAACCTACAATCTTACGGGGGTTATTTGTCAGGAGCCTAATGTTCTTGAGACCTAAGTCTACAAGAACTTGTGCGCCTATCCCGTAATCTCTAAGGTCTGCTTTATATCCTAATGCCTCATTTGCCTCTACTGTATCAAGACCCTTATCTTGCAAGCTATAGGCCTTGATTTTACCTACAAGCCCAATACCGCGGCCCTCTTGGCTCATATAAAGGATAACGCCTTTCTTTTCCTTACCGATAATCTCCGTCGCTATCTTCAATTGCCTTCCGCAATCACAACGCAGAGAGCCAAACACATCACCGGTTAGACACTCAGAATGCACCCGGACAAGCGTTGCCGTATTATCTAATTCACCCATAGTAAGCGCAATATGAAACTGGTTATTAATCAGATCCCGATACAATATTAACTTGTAAGTGCCGTATTCTGTAGGGATAATAGTCTGCGAAACCCGCTCAATTAATTTTTCGAAACGCCTACGGTATTGAATAAGATCGGCAATAGAACAGATCTTTAGGCTATATTGTTGGGCAAATTCCAGTAACTGGGGGAGTCTGGCCATCTGACCATTGTCATTCATAATTTCGCATATTACACCTGCGGGATAAAGACCAGCCAATCTCATAAAATCTATGGTTGCCTCAGTATGGCCTGCCCTGACTAAAACTCCGCCCTTAAGTGCCTTCAAAGGAAAAATATGACCCGGCCTAATTAAATCTTCAGGCCTGGTTTGGGGATTTATAAGAACTTCTATGGTGCGAGCTCGATCATAAGCAGAAATTCCCGTGGTTATACCTTTGGCAGCATCTACTGAAATCATCCAGGCAGTAGAAAAAGGATCTTTTCTATTATATAGCTCTTTGCCTTCTAGCATTGGCTGTAAAGCTAATTCCTTCAATCTCTCTTCTTCCATAGGCACACAGATGAGCCCTCGACCGTTCTTCGCCATAAAATTTATATCATCGGGCAAAACATTAGACGCGGCCATTACCAGGTCGCCTTCATTTTCGCGATCTTCGTCATCCACGACAATAACCGTCCTGCCGTGTTTTAAATCGTCTAATATCTCTGGAATTGGATTAAACATAAGTGAAGACATAACTTATGGAGCGAAGCGAACATAAGTTATTTGTCTGAACTTACCCAGCACTAATTTTTGAAAATGTACTGAGTTAAAATTAAAAGGTGTATCTTGGTATTAAACCCACATCTATAAGCCCAGCCTAATTACAAAAATTAGTGCTGGGTTAATTCGCAGACGGCTTTCAGCCTACAATTTACGTCGCTCCACTCCGTAAATTGTCTGCTCATTAAAAAACCCGAAGATAATCTTCGGGTAATAGTCAAACTGATTAATCTTCTCCCATCTGGACTTTACACTCAACCCTATCAGATGGGTTGGTGTGCGCTTGTCCGCAACCATCGGCTCTGGAATATTACCAGATCTGCCCCGAACATCACGGAAGACAGCCAGCGCTTGATCGGAATTACGCTGGTGCTCCGCTTGTGCGGAGCTCGCGGGCTTTTACACCCGGCGCTAAAGGAAACGCCGGTGTGCGCTTTCTGCGCAACCGCCGGTAAGGATTTTCACCTTCCCCGAAGATTAACGTAAGTTTATTATAACAAAAAAACTTATCTTGTCAATATATTTAAAACCGTTATAATATCATTAACGATGGGACATATTGTAAATCAGATACATAACCTCTTGATAAAAAAGAAAAAATCTATCGCGGTAGCTGAATCCTGCACCGGCGGACTCCTCTCTAACTTTCTTACCCAAATACCCGGCAGTTCTCAATACTTTATCTTGGGAGTAGTTGTTTATAGTAACAAGGCAAAAGAAAATATTTTAAAGATACCCGCAAATATTATTGCCAAAAGAGGTGCGGTCTCAAAAAATGTAGCTGAACTCCTGGCAAAATCAGTAAGATTAATAGCTAAGGCAGATTCTGGCATTGGCATAACAGGGATTGCCGGGCCTGGCGGCGGCTCAAAAGAAAAGCCTGCAGGGACCGTATTTATCGCTATTGATACAGAAAATAAGAAAATCTGTAAGAAATTTAATTTTAGTGGCAGCCGAACCACCATAAGAAAGAAATCAGCTTTAAAAGCATTGGAATTATTAAAATTCATATTCACCAAGTCTAGCGTATAGCGTAGAGCCTATAAAAGATAGCGTATAGCATATAGCGTGTAGCGTATAGTAAAAATCATTTAAATTCCTATACGCTAAACGCTATCCGCTAACCGCTAAAAAATGAGAACATTTATTGCTATTGAACTGCCAAGCGAAATAAAAGATTCTTTAAGCCGCCTGCAAGAAGAATTAAAAGCCTCCAATGCAGATGTTAAATGGGTTGAGCCGAATAACATACATTTAACTTTAAAGTTCCTGGGTGAAATTGACGATAAAAAAATAGAGAAGATTACTAAAATTATCGATGACACTGCCAGAGAAAAAAATAAATTTCAGATGCATATTTCTTCTCTGGGGGCATTCCCAAAAATAGATTTTCCCCGCGTAATCTGGGTAGGCGTTGATACAGGAGATAAAGAGACCAAAGGCATAGCCGATGAATTAGAAGAAAAAATCGCCAAAATCGGCATTCCCAAAGAAAACAGGCCGTTTTCTTCGCATATAACTATCGGCAGAACAAGATCTTCTTTAAATCGGGAAAAGTTGGTTCAGGATTTGAAGAATAAAGCTGAGTTAGGCGGGGAAAAATTAGGATTTTATGTTACTAAGATTACTTTATTTAAAAGCACGCTCACCCCACACGGCCCTATCTACGAAGTCTTAAAGGAAATTAATCTTAAAGCTACTTGAAGAATAATATTCGTGTAAAGGCCGGCAACAATATCATCGCTCATTATGCCTGTACTACCGGTTAAACTCTGCAGTCTATCTAAAGGGAAAGGTTTTAAAGCGTCTAAGATACGGAATAAAATAAAACTCATTATTACTAATTTTATATCGTAAGGTATAAATATAAGGCTTAATAGCATACCGGAAACCTCATCTATCACAATACATCCTGCATCTTTCTTATTAAATATCTTCTCCGCCCTACCGGACAATAAAAATCCTAAGGCTATCAAAGTTAGAGTTAATAATATATATATAAAATTATTGTCTTTGACGAAATAAAATAGAAATATAGCGGCTATACTGGCAAATGTCCCGGGTATAAATGGCAGATACCCTACATAAAAAAATGTCGTTATTGTCTTGATAATAAAATTAAATATATTCATGACAAGAAAATCGCCTTCGGCGATTAGACCCTTCCTTTAAGAAGTTTAGGAAGGTCTATCCTTTTTAGGATAACTCTAAGGTGCGATTTTCAGTGGTTAGGAAAGTGCTTTATACTTTCCTACACCATAAAAAAGAAGGGTTAGAGTTTAGTAATTACTTTACGGTTCTCCCAAAGATAGTAGAGGCCTGAATAAAGAGTAAGCCCGACAGTGAGCAGCATAAGGATATATACACTATTGCGGAAGAATCTCTCCCAGGCAGGATTCCAGGTGAAAAAGGCCAACATGACTTCTTTTAAGACGACAAATCCTAATATATAAAATATCACTGCCATCTGAGATACAGTCTTGTGTTTTCCTGCTTTGGCTGCTGATAATACCTTACCTTTATTAAGTGCAAAGAGGCGCAATGAAGTAATTAATATTTCGCGCGAAACAATAATGACAAACATCCAGGCATCGATTAATTGCATCTGGACAAAAGCAGTAAATGCTGCCAATACTAAAATTTTATCCGCAATCGGGTCCATAAGTTTTCCGAAATCAGTAACCATATTTTTCTTATGTGCGATTCTGCCATCAAAAAAGTCCGATAAAGCTGCAAAGATAAAAATCGCAAGACTCAAAACCTTTGCCCATAGCCCGTGGCAGAATAAGAAAAACATAAATACAAAGGTAAGAACAATCCTTAATACCGTTAATCTGTTGGCGATATTCATAATAATGCCTTCCCCACTAAATCGTATTCTAATGTATCGGTAATTTCTACCTTTACAAACTCGCCGACGTTTAATGTTTCCTTGGAATCCACATAAATCAGGCCGTCTACTTCAGGGGCATCATATTGGCTACGGCCTAAGTAAACGCCACCCCTGCGTATAAGAGCAGGGTGAGCAGCTTCTTCTTTTTCATCTATTAAGACATCAATGGTCTTTCCAAGGAAATTTTTATTCACGTCCTGTGAGATATTTTGCTGTTGTATCATAAGAGTGTCAAAACGCTCCATTTTTATTTTTTCAGGAATCTGATTTTCAAAATTATATGCCTGCGTACCCTCTTCCCGGGAATAAATAAACGCACCCAGCCTCTCAAACCTTACATCCCCGATAAAACCCAATAATTCCTTAAAATCCTTTTCTGTTTCTGAAGGGAATCCAACTATAACTGAAGTGCGTATTGCAATATTAGGAATCTTTGTTCTAATTTTATCGATAATCCTTATGATATCCTGTTTGGTCGTTTGCCTATGCATTAATTTCAATATACGGCCATTTATGTGCTGCAAGGGCAAATCAATGTATTTACACAACTTAGGCTCATTTTTCATCAACTCTAATAATTCATCGCAAATGCGGCTGGGGTACAGATAAAGAAGCCTTAACCAACCGATATTTGGGCTCATCTTTATTATCTTCTTTAAGAGTTCAGGTAATCTCGTGCTTCCATATAAATCCAGGCCGTAACCCGTGATATCCTGGCCGATTATATTTACCTCCGAGACTTTATTTTCATCGAGCCTTTCTATTTTAGCAAGTATAGAATCTATGTCAAGGCTGGTGAATTTTCCTTTTATCTTCGGAATAACGCAATAACTGCAATTGTTTATGCAGCCTTCGCAGATTTTTACATATGCATAATGTTTGGGCGTAAGGCGGAATGTCCCAAGATTATGATTTAAAGAAGTTTTTCCCACAAAAGCGTCGACTTCCGGCAGTTCCTTATGTAATTTATCTTTATAACGCTGGGCCAAGCAGCCATAAACAATTATCTTCTTAAGTTTGCCTTGTTTTTTTAAATCAATCAAATCCAGTATGGCATCTATTGATTCAGTCTTGGCATCTTCTATAAAAGCGCAGGTATTCACGATTGCCACATCTGCCTTATCTATATCTACAATAGGGTATCCTCTCAAGGCTAATCCACCCAAAATACTTTCTGAATCTACCAAGTTTCTGGGACAGCCTAAACTTAAGATCCCTATTTTATCTCTCATCGCTTTATGTTTAAACCTTCTTTTGTAATCAATATATTCTTAATTGCCTGGCCTCTTCTGCCCAGGCCCGATATGCGCTTACCATTCACTTCCAATTCTACAACTCCGGCATTCCCTAAAGAGAGCTCTATTTTATCTTTTGCCTGCCAGCTTTCGGACCTGCCCTTCTTTAAGATATTTTGAAAAATAACCCGGCCGTCAGCCTTTACCTGTATAAAGCAATTTTCTTTGGCGTGTATATCTAAGGTTATTATTTTTATCGCAGGCGAATTCTCTAATTTGGCTATGGGAACTTTGTTCTTTGGCTTGTATGAAATAACTGTGGGCAGTTCAGTTCTTTTGGACAGGCGGCTTGACTTAAAAGAGATAAACTTACCTAAATTAAATAAACCAACGATAAATATCAGTATCAATATAACCGTAACCATTACTTTTGGTTTTATATGCAGAGCTTTCAGAGAAAAAAATTTTAATGAGGGCATTCTAAACGATGACGCGGGTTTTTCTTGAAAATCCGATACATAGCTAATTTTAGCTTTGGGTTCTTTGTAATCAGGTATACAATCCCGAGGGTCAACGCCTAAAAATTTACAGTAGATTTTTAAAAATCCTTTTATGTACACCGGGCTAAAATTTATGAGACTATCCTCTTCTATGGCCTTAAGTATATTTAAGTGAATTTTCGTCTTCTTGTGTGCTTCTTCCAGGCTTAAGCCCTTCTGTAAACGCAGGTTTTTAAGTTTGGTCCCGGCTGATTCCATCACTCTTCGCTCACCTTTGGCATTATTTCTTTCTCAAGCCAGGCTTCTCTATCAATTAAGATTTTGCGCGGCTTGCTTCCTTCAAAAGGACCGATAAGGCCTTCCTGTTCCATCATATCAATAATACGGGCAGCGCGCGTATAACCCAGACGCAGACGCCTTTGTAATATTGATACTGATGCCTGGCCGCTCTCCATAATGACCTTAACTGCCTGGTCATAAAATTCGTCTTTTTCTCCGTTCACAAAACCAGATTTCTGTTGTTCTTTCAGGATTTCTTCGTCGTAAACCGGCTCAGCCTGAGACTTGATAAAATCTACTATTCTTTCAATCTCCTTATCATTAACTAACGAACCTTGGGCGCGGATTAATTTTGACTCTCCCGGACGCAAAAATAACATATCGCCTCTGCCTAAAAGTTTATCCGCTCCATTCATATCCAATACTGTGCGCGAATCCACTTTAGAGGCCACCTTAAAAGATATGCGTGCAGGAAAATTTGCCTTAATCACTCCTGTAATTACATCTACTGATGGCCTTTGTGTAGCTAAAATTAAATGTATGCCTATTGCACGGGAAAGTTGCGCCAGGCGAGTAATAGCACTCTCAATCTGATCACGCGCCACATTCATCAAATCCGCGAGTTCATCGATAATAACCACAATATAAGGAAGTTTTTCTTGTTTTTCATTATAAGCCTCAATATTCCTTACGCCTATTTTTGCTAAAAGCTGATAACGCTCCTCCATTTCATTTACTACCCAGTTAAGGGCAACCGATGCTTTTTTGGCATCTGTCACCACAGGACACAAAAGATGCGCTAACCCGTTAAAAGGCGCCAGTTCCACCATCTTAGGGTCAACCATTAAAAACTTCAGTTCGTTCGGCGTTGCCTTAAAAAGCATGGATAAAATTAAACCATTCACGCATACGGTTTTACCTGAGCCAGTGGTCCCGGCAATTAAAAGATGGGGCATATCACCTAAATCTGCCATCACAGCTTGACCGGCAATGTCCTTACCCAAAGCAAGGGTTAATTTTAACTCTGATTTTTGGAATTCTGAGGACGCGAGTACCTCTTTTAAATAAACAAAACTGCTTTGTGTGTTAGGAACCTCTACGCCTACCCTGCCCTTTCCTGGTATAGGCGCCACAATTCTTACTGACTGCGCTTTCATTGTCAGAGCAATATCATCGCTCAAAGCCACAATGCGGTTTAATTTTACTCCCGGAGCAGGTTCTAGTTCATATCGTGTAATTGTCGGTCCGCGTTCAATATCTGTAACTTTAACCGAAATACCAAAATCATCTAAGGTATCTTCCAGAATACGTGCATTAGCAGTGAGGTCTTCCTTAATTTGCCTGGCCTCAAGCGGAGGGGGTGATTCTAATAAATCAAGCGAGGGTAAATGGTAATCGCCGATTTTTATTTCCTGAGGCCTTATTTTAGATTCCTCTGCAGGCGGCTTTGTTTTTATTTGAATCTTAGGCCTAGAAGGCGGTATCGGCTTACTGGTAGATTCAGGGAGTATTTTAGGTAAGGCTTTCGATACCAGAGATTCTTTGGGTTCTTTTCTTTCGGCGAATACTGATTTTATTACCGCGGTCTTGGATTTCATTCTAAAACTGAAGATGGGTTTCAATATAGAGTTAGTTTTATTTATAACATTTAAAAATAATGAGGAAATTAGAATTTCAGTAACCAATGCCAGCGATAAGATAATAAAAGTAACAAAGATAATGAGTCCGCCTAAGCGGCTAAAATATGAGGTAATAAAATTAGAAATAACTGCTCCTAAAGCGCCTGCGTAATAAAACCTGATAAACTCATTCTTTAAATTAAACATTCCGATAAGGGAACTAATGGATAATAACAAAATCAGGATTCCTAAAATCCTCGCTATGCTTAAATAAGGCCTCTGTTGCCTGAAAAACTTTATCCCTAACATCAAAATGAATATAGGGATAAAAAAACTAGTTGGCCTGCCGAATAAGAATATAATTCTGTCTCCCAGGTACGCACCAAATATACCCAGAAGATTCTTTGGAGGGATATTAGGATGAGAGGTGTAAAAAGACAAGTCAAGGCGTTCAAACCTGATAAGGCTGGCTAAAACCATAAGGCCTACGGCTAGGAGGATAACGCCACGGACCTCATTTAATCTTCTTTCTTTCACTTTTAATTATTTATTCTTGAGCCCCGCTGTTTTCTGGGGGGACCTGCTTTTTGCTCAAATTAATCCTGCCTAACTCATCTATACCTATAACCTTAATTTTGATTTCATCTCCGACCTTAACTACCTCTTCAACGTTCTTCACAAAAGTATCGGCTAATTCGGAGACATGCACGAGCCCTTCTTTGCCAGGGGCAATTTCACAAAAGGCGCCGAAGGCCATTATGCGCTTTACCTTACCTATATATACACGGCCGACTTCAATATCTTCGGCTATTGCCTTAATCATATCGATTGCCGCTTTAGATTTCGAGGCTTCGTTAGAAGCAACTAAAACACTTCCGTCGTCTTGAATATCAATACTTGCTCCTGTCGTAGCAATAATCTTCTTTATGGTCTTACCGCCCGGCCCGATAATCGCACCGATTTTTTCCGGATTGACTTTGATAATATCTATGCGCGGAGCTTGAGCAGATAACTCCTGGCGCGCTTCGGCTAGGACCTCTTTCATTTTATCCAAAATAAAGTATCTTGCTTCTTTCGACTGCGCAAGGCATCTATTTAATAAATCCAAATCAATACCGTCTATCTTTAAGTCTAATTGTACCGCAGTAATACCTGCCTTAGTGCCCGCAACTTTTAAATCCATATCACCAAAATGGTCTTCGAGGCCGGTAATATCGGTTAAAATAACAGCCTTTTTATCCTCTTTAATAAGCCCTAATGCAACCCCGCCTACCGCATCTTTTATAGGAACGCCAGCATCCATTAATGATAAAGTTGCTGCACAAACTGTCGCCATGCTTGAGGAGCCGTTAGACTCTAGAATCTCAGAAACTACCCTTATAGTATAGGGAAACTTCTCTTTGGAGGGCATAACCGCCAAAAGCGACCTCTCAGCCAAAGCCCCATGGCCAATCTCACGACGGCCCGGGCCACGCACAGGCGCGGTCTCGCCTACGCTAAAAGGAGGAAAATTGTAATGCAACATAAAAGATTTATATTTTTTTCCCTCTAATGCCTCAATAAGTTGTTCATCTTCTCCTGTGCCCAGCGTGGTAATAGCCAGGCCCTGTGTCTGGCCGCGTGTGAATAGGCTCGAACCATGGGTGCGCGGCAATACAGAAACCTCGCAAGTAATAGGCCGGATATCTTTGAATCCGCGGCCATCTATACGCACATTTTCATCTAATATTTTCTTTCTTACCTGTTTCTTTTCTATTTCAACCAAAGCCGTTTTAACATCCGCAGCCAAATATCCTTCGAGAGCAAGTTTAGCTTCCGATTCTTTAGATAATAAGTCTACCGCCTCCTCCCGCTCTTCTTTTTTGCTTAGTTTATAAACATCTTTCAACTTTTCTCCGGATAACTCCTCAACCTTATTTTGCAATACGGGGTCAATCTTCTTAAATTCAATATCCAACTTGGGCTTCCCATATTGCTGCATAAATTCTTTCTGCAAGCCAATTATGCACTGGAGATTCTCAAAGCCGAATTTAACTGCCTCTAAAAATATTTCCTCGGACACCTCTTTAGATTTAGATTCAAGCATCACAATGCCTTTATTATTGGCGACCACAACCAAATCCAAATCCGAATTCTCAAGTTGGGCATATGTAGGATTAAGGATAAACTGATTATCTACACGCCCTACGCGGCAGCAAGCGAGCGGCCCGTTAAAAGGAATATCGGATATGGACAAAGCCGCTGATGCGCCGATTACCGCAAGGATATCAGAATCATTTTCTCCATCGCTGCATAAAACAATCGCCATAATCTGAACTTCATTAAGAAGTCCTTCAGGAAAGAGCGGGCGTATGGGCCGGTCAATAAGCCGTGCAGTCAGAATTTCGCTCTCAGAAGGCCTGCCTTCTCTTTTAAAGAAACCGCCGGGTATCTTCCCTGCAGCATATGTCTTTTCCTGATATTCTACAGTCAGAGGGAAAAAACCCTGGCCTTCCCTGGGCTCTTTGGACATACAGGCAGTAACCAGTACCATGGTTCCTCCGTACTGAACAGCAACTGAGCCGTTTGCCTGTTTAGCCATTTTGCCGGTTTCTAAAATCAGCTCGTTATTTCCGAATTTAGTTTTCATTAGATTATCCTGCATATTAGTATCCCGTTATTAAGACCGATAAAAAAACGGATTTATTTTCTCAAGTTAAGCTTTTCTATAACTTCTTCGTATTTTTTGATATCTTTATCCTTGAGATAATTGAGGAGCCTGCGGCGTCTTCCTACAAGCATAAGAAGCCCGCGGCGAGAATGGAAATCTTTCTTGTGGTCCTTAAAATGTCCCGCCAAATTATTAATCCTTTCGGTCAAGATTGCAACCTGGACCTCGGATGAACCGGTATCCCTGGAATGAACCTTAAAACTATCGATAATCTCTTTCTTTTTCTCCTTAAGCAAAACCAATTTCTTCACCTCCTTTATATTACATTTTGGAATATTATAACTTACTTTATATTACAAGTCAATATATTATGATATTAATTTTCGTTTTTTTGGGATTAAGGTTAAAGAAGGCTGTGTACAAGAGGCAAATTTTAGATTCTTAATTTATCCCAAACAAAAATAATAAATCTTCCCAGAAGCCAGACTGCAAATATTACGAACAGAAATGAAAATATGACCCTTAAAAAGAAACCTAACACTATGACCAAAGGGAAAAGCAAGATTCCTGCACCTATAAGTACAACTGCAGCTATCAGAAAGGTTAAGCCTACCAAAAATGCTCTCATCGTTCTATACTCCTTTCCATATAATTAGATACTACCTGATACTATCTGATAATAGCAAATGGACAAATCTGATTATAGGCGCAATATTGACAAGCCATATATGTAGGTGTCGCGACGAAGCTTCTATCGCGTATACCCTGCGAAACCTCACTTATCTTATCCTTTACTCTTTCTAAATCACTGTCTTGTATCTGATTAGACCCAATAATGCCAGATTCCAGAAAATACAACTCTACACGTTTAGGTAATTGCCCAAATACATTCTTATAGGCGAGCGAATAAAGAGAAAGCTGCATGCTCTCTTTTGTGCGTTTATTTGCCTCCTTTTGAGTCTTAATCTCCGAAGTCTTAAAATCCATAATTACTGCTCCATCTTCCTCCAAATCTATCCGGTCAAAACGACCGGTGATTTTATTATCTCCTAAAATAAATGAGAATCCTTTCTCAATATACATAGGCTGGGAATCCCGCTTCTCTTCTTCATTAAAGAATTTAATTAACGCCTCTTGACCAATACGGAAACGCTCCTGTTGATGCTTTTCGTCTAAAAAACCCTGCGGGTCGAAACTCTCCTTAAATGCATTTAACAAATCTGCCGAGGACATCTTCTTACCCGCCATTTTAAATTGAAAATATTTAGTCACCGATTCATGCATTGCCCGTCCGTAAATAACCGTGTGGTGCTCCATAATAGGTACGCGCAATATATTTACATATTTATATTTTAACGGACAGGTCAGATAGTCATCCATATGGTAATAGCTTAAAGAAATAAACTTACCTTCGGGAGTTCCGGTAATCTTTGGCTGAGGAGATTCTTTTTTGGGAGCAAAACGCTCAATTGCTTCCAGGGCGCTGGATTTCTTTTTATCAAATTCATTTGCCTCTTTGCCTTGTGCTTCCAAAACAAATTGGCTAACGCGCCTAAGGCGTCTGCCGCCGTAATCTGCAGCGCTGGTAAGATACAATTCCTCTTTAGCCCGCGTCATACCCACGTAAAATAGCCTGCGTTCCTCCTGAATATGAGAATCTCCGATTGGTAATACTTCCTTAATTAAAACATCCGGTAACTCAAGGGCTTGTCGGCGGTGCGGCCAGGGGAAACGGCCTTCTACTAAACTAACGAGAAATACTACCCGAAATTCCAATCCTTTTGCTTTATGAATCGTGAGTACATTTACTGCATCACAATCCAGGTCTGCCTCGACTGTAGGCGGATCATCGCCTGCCTCGATGAGAAGATTAAGATAATTCACGAAACTCATAACACGGTCTTCCTGGGCTACTAACTCAAAATCTCGCACAATATTGAAGAATTTTGCGAGATTTTTAATCTTGGTTTCGTTTTCCAAACTGGGATTCTGGGTTAGCCTCTTCAAAAAACCTGTTTCGGTCAAAAAACTATAGAGCAATCTTCCGGTAGTCTGTTCGCGGGAAATCTTTAGGAATTTTTTAAGGTCAGCTAAAATATTTTCTATTTTACTCTTTGATTTATCGCTTATATCTTTTAATTCCGGTATATTATCCAGTTCGCCAAATACTAAATACAGCGCTTTATTTCTGCGCTTTGCATAATGTGCACACAGGCCTAAATCAGAAAGATCCAAAGAGTAGACCTCGGAACTCACCAGATAATATAAACTAAGAGAGTCAGAAGGATTAGCTACGACGCGCAAGAAATTTATGCATAATTTAACTTCTTCCCGCGAATAAAGCCCTTGGTTACCGCTAAATTGCCAAGGTATATCCTGCATATTCAATGCCTGCAAAAAACTTTGGGCATCGGAATTGGAGCGTACGAGAATTGCGAAATCGCGATACTTAAAATTGCCCGTCTCTACTCTCTCTTTTATTATCTTAGCTACATTATCCGCTTCAGTAGAATTGGTATCAAAATGTAAGTGCTGGACAGGGCTATCTTCTTTAGTTAAACCGATGAGCCGTTTATCGATATTTGCCTTCACCTCAAAACGCTCAGGATTATTATTTTGTATAAGCCGATAGGCACTGTCTAAAATTGCCTGCGAAGAGCGATAATTCCGAACAATGCTCACCTTTTTAGCGTCTGAAAAATCATTGATAAAATTCAGAAGGTTGGAATATGCGGCGCCCCGGAAACGGTAAATGCACTGGTCATCGTCTCCTGTTACCGTAATATTGCTAGTCTTACCTGCTAAGAGTTTTGCCAATTGATACTGGGCAAAGTTTGTATCTTGAAATTCATCGACTAAGATATATTTAAACTGCTCCTGGTATTTTTTTAAAATTAAAGGGTGTTCCCTTAAAAGTTTCAGTGCCAAATAAAACTGGTTACCAAAATCCACGAGCCCTTCCTTAGCAAGCAATTCTTGATATCGGTCATAGGCACGCGCAACCTCCATCTGCTGCCGAGCTTCTTCTTTTAAGGACAAATTTTGAGGGTCCTGTTCTGCCTTTGCTACAAGCTCCTGTGCGAAGTTGAGATATTCTTTGGGTGATACATCCTCATCTTTAGCGCGGCTGAATAAGGATATCAGTGCTTCAATAAAACGCGTAGGGTCAGATAAAGGCCTATAGTACGAAAGGGCAAACTCAAAGAGATGCTCACGAAAAAATACCGCTGCCTCAGGACGGGTTAAGACCTTAAAATCCGGATTAAGGCCAGCAACCAGCGCGTTTTCGCGTAACAATCTATCACCAAAAGCATGGAATGTAGAAATCCAAATGTCAGTATAGCCGTAAGGCACAAGGACATCTACGCGTTCCTGCATTTCCCCTGCTGCCTTATCCGTAAAAGTAAGTGCCAGAATCTCTCCAGTCTTAGCCAATCCCTCGGATAAGAGCCAGGCTATTCTACGCGTAATAGCTGTGGTCTTACCTGTACCCGCGCCAGCAATAATAAGCAGCGGCCCGGACTTATGCGTAACTGCCTCTGCCTGCTCCTTGTTTAATCCCTCTAGAATTTTGTTCATAGTTTATAACATTTTACCTTGACAATATCCTGTTTTCAAGTATACTTTAGCTTCTATGGGTTAGGAAAATATAAAGCACTTTCCTAATGGTTCGACTGCGCTCACCATTAGTCATGAGCGAAGTCGAATGGACTGACCACTAAAAATCGCTTTAAAGTTATCCCTAAAAAGGGACTTCTTTCGGTCGTCGCGAAGCGATTCTCTTGTAGGAGTGAATTGATATGTTAAAAATATGCGCTATATGCAGAAAGTCTCAAGTTGCAGGGAAAAGCATTGTACGAAAAGGTCTCGCTAAAAAGAAAGGCGGGACAGGCAAAAAAGTAACCCGCTCAACCGCTCACACTTTCCTTCCTAACCTTCAAAAGATTCGTATCTTAATAAATAACCGACCTGAAAAAGTATACGTCTGCACAAAATGTATCAAAAAAGGTCGGGTAAAAAAAGTCTAAGTCTTTTATCTGAAAAATATATCCTTACCTTCTAATAAAACGCTCTCCCTCCCCTGCCAATCGTCAATTCTGGGAGTATATACCAAATCAAAACTATCTGCGCAAGTTATGCTATCTTTAAAACTAGCCATCCCGAATCCTATTGCCGCAGAGGTAATACGACCGTCGGTAACCCAGAATTTTAACGTGTCTCTGCTTAAAACTTGCGGTTCACCTCTTACCTTAAGATTCCTGGTATAAAATAATGGCTCAGGGTTACCTATGCCAAAAGGCTCTAAGCCTTCAAACTCAGTTATAATTTCCTGATTGAGGTCTGACAGGGATAACTCCGTATCTATATCAAGACTGGGAAGTAAATCTTCTAAAAGTAATTTTTCTTTCGCCAAACGGTTAATTTTATTCCTAAAGGCTTCTATATTATCGCTGGTTATAGTAAGACCAACGGCATGGCTATGTCCGCCGAATGTCTTTAAGAAATCTTTGCATTCCAGGAGTGCCTGGAACAAATGAAAGTTCTTTATAGAACGGCCGGAGCCTTTACATAAAGTACCCATTTTAGATATAACAATAGTGGGTCTATAAAATTTATCTGCAAGTTTGGAAGCTACTATTCCCAAAACACCCTGATGCCAATTTTCTTTAGCGATAACAATAATTTTGTGTTCCTTAAAATTAATCTCCCGGTCAATTAAATCGCGTGCTTCTTCCAGAATCTTCTCTTCTATCTTTTGGCGCTGCCGATTAAACATTTCTATAGTCCTGGCAAGTTCACTTGCTTCGTCATCGCTCTCGCTCATAAGTAAATTTAAGGCAATTTCAGCGGTATCCATACGGCCGCTGGCATTAATACGGGGGCCGAGTATAAAACTTACAAAACTGGGGGTAATCTTTTTGCCTTTGATGCGGCTGGTTTCTATAAGCGCCTTAAGCCCCGGCCGTTTAGTGTGTGCGAGTTTTATTAAGCCCTCTTTAACAATCACGCGATTTTCGCCGGTCAACGGAACAACATCTGCAATTGTGCCTAAAGCAACCAAATCTAAATCATCAAGCAACTTCTTGCCTGTGATAGCCTGGCAAAGTTTATAAGCGACGCCCACTCCGGCTAAATCTCTGTATTTGTAACGGCTCTCCTTTATTTTAGGATTTATAATTGCCGATGCACAAAGTGCAACATCGTGATTTACGGGTTCATGATGGTCGGTTACTATTACATCTATATTGTGTCGTCTTAATTCCTGTATCTCTTCATTATTATTCGTTCCGCAATCTACGGTGATCAAGAGCGCAACACCTTTTTGTCTGGCAAAATGAATGGCATCTTTGTTTAACCCGTAACCCTCCTTTATTCTATGCGGGATATAGTGAGTTGTTTCCAGGCCTTTTTTTAAAAGCGCCTCCTTTAACAAGGCAAGTGCAGTCAAACCGTCCACATCATAATCACCAAAAATCATTACCCTCTTTTTATTTTTAGCTGCCTTTTTGATAAGATTGACGGCATTTTGCATATCCGAAAATAAATAAGGGTCTAAAAGATGGTCCGGGCTTGCATTCAAGAATTTTTCTGCTTCTTCGACATTTTTGATACCGCGGTTTATTAATAACTGGGTGAGGATCTTAGAAATGCTGAGTTCTCTGCTTAAAGTATTTTGCAGGTGGGTATCGGGTGAGGCAATCTTTAATATTTTGTGGCTTCGCAATTTTTAATTTACATCTTTTCCGGCCTTGATACGCCAAGTAAATCCAGCCCCGAAGATATAGCCAGCCTTGCCCCTTCAATCAGGGCTAATCGTGCTTTAGTTAACTTATCGTCTTGGCCTAATACGCGGTGTTTATCGTAGAACTTATGGAAATTTTCGGCAAGTTCCTGCAAATAAACAGTCAACATGTATGGATCTAAGGTAGTAAAACAGATATTTAATATATAAGAAAATTGGCATAACTTTTTTATCAACCCTATCTCTTCTTTTTCTTTTAATACAGTAAAATCTGCATCTTTAAACCCAGCCCCTGCGCGCAGGGGCTGGGTAAATCTAACTTTTATGGAGCTATTTTGTAAAATACTGCAGATCCTGGCATGGGCATACTGTACATAATAAACCGGGTTTTCTGATGTTTGTTTTTTAGCAATACCTAAATCGAAATCTAAGTGGCTCGCTGTGCGGCGCATGAGGAAAAAAAATCTTGAGGCATCAAGGCCTACTTCATCGAGCACTTCCCGTAAAGTGATGTATTGGCCGCGGCGCGTGGACATCTATATGGGCTTGCCTTCTCTAAATATAGAGGCTAATTGCACGATAATTATCGACAAGGAATCGGGATTTTTACCCAGTGCCACAACTGCTGCCTTAAGCCTGTTTATGTAACCGTGGTGGTCAGGCCCCCAGAAATTTATCAACCAACTAAATCCGCGCTTAAATTTGTCCTGATGGTAGGCAATATCAGGCGCTAAATACGTATAAGTTCCATCGCTTTTTACAACTACCCTGTCCTTGTCGTCTCCAAACAGTGTTGACTTAAACCATAGGGCGCCGTCCTGTTCATATATGAAACCTTTTTTCTTTAAGAAATCTAATGCCCTATTTATCTTGCCGCTCTCTCTCAATTTCTTTTGACTATACCAATAATCAAACCTCACCCCAAAATCGTTGAGTTCATTTTTTATTATATTTAATATATACTTTACGCCGTAGCCTGAAAAATCTTTGACCTTTAATCCTTGGTTTTTGACTACCCTGGCTATATCATAGATATATTCTCCCTGATAATGGTCTTCGGGGAACTCTACTCTTTCACCGGATAATTCCTTAAGTCTTAACTCTATAGACTTACCTAATATATTTATTTGGTTACCCTCATCATTAAGATAATATTCTCTTCTGACACGAAACCCTAAACAATCCAATATATTTGCCAATACATCCCCGGCCACTGCCTGTCTGGCATGAGCTACGGATAAAGGGCCAGTGGGATTCGCGCTCACAAACTCAATAAGCACACGCCTGCCCTTACCGACATTCGCCCTTATAAAATTCTTGCCTTTTGAGATGACGTTGTGTAACTGTTCATAAAAGTAATTATTGCTTAAATAGAAATTAACAAATCCTGCGCCCTCAGCCCTAACTTCCTTTATATAATTTCTTAAGATACTCTTTTCTAAACATTTCTTTATATTATCTGCCAGGGCTGTGGCAATTTCATAAGGAGATTTAGCTGTCGTTTTACTTAATCTAAGAGCGATATTAGTTGAAAGGTCGCCAAACCGGTTATCCTGCGGAAGGTCCAAACATAAAAATCCATCATAAGCCTTATGCAGATTCAGATCTTTTAATGAATTTTTTATTATCGGTATCAGCAATCCCTGGATATCTTTTCTCATCTTATTTTAGAATACACAGATTGGCGAGTGAGTAATTCGTGAGAGGAAAATATAAAAAAGAGGAGAGACTAAAACTACTTTCCTTGGCTTCTGGGAATCCTTACCCTTTTGGCATCGGACCACAATCGCTCTAAAGAATAAAACTCTCTCATCGGTTCATTAAAGATGTGCGCCACAACGGCTGAAAAGTCTAAGACTATCCAGCCTGACTCATCGTTGGCAGTACCCTTAGAGAGAGATTTTATTCTATCTTTGGCTAAATCTTCTTCTATAGTTTGCGCAATTGCATTTACCTGTCTTAGGGAAGCGCCGCTTAGGATAACAAAATAATCGCAAAAGCTACAGACGCTTCGCATATCCAAGACAATTACGCGCTTAGCTTTTTTAGATTTAGCGACCGCCGCAATACGCAGTGCTATTTTCTTTGGCTCTATTACTACCTTCCCTCCTTAAATGAGCAGACAACTTACGGAAGCGGTAGCGACGTAAGTTATAGCAAAGCGTCTGCGAATTTAACCCAGCACTAATTTTTGAAAATGCACTGAGTTAAAGTTAAAAGGTATATCTTGGTATTAAACCTTATCTATAAGCCCAGCCTAATTACAAAAATTAGTGCTGGGTAAGTTCGGACACATAAGTTATGTTTCCGCCACAATAATTGGCGGATCCGCCAAAGCTTTATGGCGGACACTTCGTTCCATAACTTATGTCCTCACTTATTTCTTTCCTAAGATCCTATACATCCCTGTGCCACACTCAGGACATTTTCCTTTTGCTGCTAAACGACCGTTTTTCATCGTAACTTTCTGCTCATCCTTCATTTCTCTGGACTTTTTGCACTTCACACAGTATCCCTTTTCTGCCATTTCTTATCCTCCTTTAATGAGCGCATAACTTACGGAAGCACTTTAAGTGCAACGTAAGTTATTTGCGCGAATTAAACCCCGCACCTTAATATAAAGTATATTATACACAATTAAGGTGCGGGGTCAATCAATTCTTATCTAAATGCGTGGTTGGTATGTTCTTCTTCAATCTCGCCAACGATTTCTTCAATTAAATCCTCCAATGTTACCAAGCCAATTGTCCTTTTGTGTTCATCGACCACAATAGCAATCTGAATTTTATCTACCTGGAATCTTTTCAGTAGCTCATTTACCTGTAATGTGCCAGGTACGCAGAATGCCTTGTGTACGAGGTCATGCAATACAAATAGGCCTTTATCCCTGAGCACATAAAGCAAATCCCTGGCATAAATTATACCGGTAATGCTATCAACAGAATTTTCATAAACAGGCAAGCGGGCATGGCCTTCTTCTACAAAAATATTCAGTAATTCTTCGGGGGTAGAATTTATATTTATGCCGATAATCTTCTCTTTCGGCACCATTACTTCGTTTACCTTTGTATCGCCAAACTCAAAAATACGATGCAGCATCTTCCTCTCTTCATCGCTAAGGACTCCTTCTTCCTTGCCGATCTCTATCATCAGCCGCAATTCTTCTTCAGTAATTAAGGGTGACCTCTTGGTAGGCCCTACTTTAAATATCCTTAAGATGAGGTTGCTAATACCTGCAAAGACAATGATAAGCGGTTGGAACATCTTAATAAATACTTCCATAACAGGCGCAGCGAATAAAGCAATCCTTTCTGTGTGTTTAATTGCTAATATTTTGGGGGTTATTTCGCACATAATAAGCACAAATAATGTAGCTACAAACGTTGCTGCAATTACGCCCCAGGGATAACCGAATATATTAACAAATATTGCCGTAATAATAGCCGATATTGCGATATTCACAAAATTATTTCCGATTAAAATAGCCGCAATAAATTTATCTAACTTTGTAATCAAGCGATGGACGCTCTGGGCACGCTTCAGGCCCTTTGCAATCATGTGGCGCAGGCGGATTTTGCTTAAGCCTATAACTGCGGTCTCAGAAGCAGAAAAGAAAAATGATAGTAACGCAAGAATAAATAAAAATATTATTGTAGATAAACTCATTTTAATTTTAAGTTTTAGTTTAAGCGCAGTTGATTGTATATAACTTGTTCGCTATCTTTAAGAGGGCCGATAAGTGCAAGGTTTAAACTTTTTTCTTGAAATATATAATCAGCGACCTCACGGATATCTTCGCGTTTTATCTTATTTATCTTTTTCGTTATGTCTTTTAAAGAATAAACCTCATCGAGCGTGGCTATGGATTCGCCGATCCAGAGCATATTGTCTAACGTTTCTTCCAGAGAAAGGGCAAGTTGTCCTAAATAGAATTCTTTTGCGCGTTTAAATTCATCAATACTTATCAGTTTATGCTTAGCTTTTTCTAATTCTTTTAAAATCAATTCTACTGACTCATTCACTTTACGATTATCAATACCTGCATGCACAATAAATGCGCCTGTGTCTTGAAAATATTTAACCTGTGTGCCGATTTCATAAGCTAAGCCTTTTTTCTCTCTCAATTCATTAAATAGGCGGCTGGACATATTCGCACCTAATATTACGTGTAAAAGCCCAAGTGCGTATCTTAAAGGATGGTCTCTTCTAAAACTATGGAATCCCAAAACCAGGTGTGTCTGCTCCGTATCTTTATGCAACAACTTCAATTGTGATCGATGCTGTTCCTCTTTAACTTTAAGGAATGGGCTTACATCCTTACTCTTAAGAGAAGAAAAAATATTCTTTATTCTGTTTGTAAACTTATTGTGCTCTAATAAGCCTGCGGCACTAATTACTATATTCGCAGGCACGTAATATTGTTTCTTGAATAGAGAAAGTTCTTCTCTTCTTATCCGATTAGTAGATTCATTTGTCCCTATGATAGGCATACCAAGAGGCTGTTTAGGCCATAGGAGTTCATCGAGTAAATCATAAACATAACTCTGAGGTAAATCTTTATACATTTTTATTTCTTCTTGGATTACAGTCCTCTCCTTTTCAATCTCTTCTGGCTGTAATAGAGGACTTATGACCATATTCGATAAAACATCTAATGCTAAACCCAGATGCAAATTCGGCAATTTCACCAAATAGCACGTCAACTCTTCAGAGGTAAATCCGTTTAAAGAACCCCCTACGCCTTCGATTGATTCTTTTATCTTACGATAAGAATATTTTTTGCTGCCCTTGAAGGCAAGATGTTCTAAAAAGTGTGCAATGCCTTTATATTCGGATGTCTCATACCTACCGCCTACTCTTACCCAGATGCCCAAAGCCACAGATTGCATCCTCTTCATAGGATGAGTAATAATTCTCAAACCATTTTCTAATACTGTTTTTCTATACATTGAATTTATCCTAGTGGAACCCCTCGGTCTTTAAGGCCTGAGGTTCCTTCCCCGAAGCAGAAATATCATTCCGCAAGCTTTCATCCCCGGTCTAAAGCTCGGGGATTTCTGCGGAGGGGATTAAACCAGAAACGAATTTACCGACCCTTTTGACTAAATCTGGTTTATCTATATTTTCTCTGATTTTCTTAATAATAGCGCTGCCGACTATTACACCATTGGCAATTTTATAAATCGCTTTTACTTGTTCGGCACTTGATACGCCGAATCCGACACAGACAGATTTGCCAGTGAGTTTCTTAATCAACTTTAGGTTACTTGTGAGATCCTTAGGAAGATTTTGGCGCGGCCCGGTAACTCCGGTTAAAGAAACATAGTAAATAAATCCCCGGGAAACAGCGGATATAAATTTTATACGTTCACGCGTAGTCGTTGGCGAAAGAAAAAATATGGTATCTAAATTAAATTTATTGGCTAATCTGATAAAGGAATTGCCTTCTTCAGGAGGAAGGTCAGGTATGATTATGCCATCTACGCCGCAGGCAGCAGCTTTTCTGACAAAATTTTCTTCGCCAAAACAGAATATAGGGTTATAATAAGTCATTAAACAAAGGGGTATATCTATATCGTTTCTGACATTCTTTACTAAATTTAATATATCATTAAGATTAACTCCTCTTTTTAAAGCTGCCTGTGATGCCTCCTGGATAATCGGACCGTCTGCTAAAGGATCAGAAAAAGGAACGCCTAACTCTATAATATCCACACCGATTTTAGCAAATTCCAATATTAATTTCTTTGTAATATTGAGGTTGGGATAGCCGCAAGTTATAAAGACAATAAATGCCTTCTTATTAACCGTTCTTAATTGTTTAAACTTTTTCTCTATTCTATTCATGTTTTAATGTCAAATGACAAAGCACAAATGACAAAATAATGTCAAAGCACAAATACCAAATGACAAAACTTCTATTTTGGTATTTGTCATTTGACATTTGAATTTATTTTGAATTTTGGATTTTGTCATTTGAATTTAACCTCATATTTTTAACCTTTGTGTAACGATATCCAAGTCCTTGTCCCCTCTGCCGGAAAGGCAAAGAATAATAATGGAATCTTTATTAATCTTTTTTGCCATCTTGGTTAAATAGAATATGGCATGCGCAGGCTCCAGGGCAGGAATTATTCCCTCTTTCTCGGACAATAACTGAAAACCTTCCAATGCCTCTTTGTCGCTGACTGCCACGTAACTTGCCCTGCCTATTTTCTTATAATAGGCGTGCTCCGGCCCTACCCCCGGATAATCAAGGCCTGCAGCAATAGAATGGGCAATTTTTACCTGACCAAACTTATCTTCTAAAAGATCGGATTTAGAACCGTGTAAAACACCGGGCTTCCCTGCGACTAAAGTAGCAGCATGCTTTCCTGATGCAAGGCCCATCCCCGCTGCCTCAACACCAATAAATTTTACCTTTTTATCTTTGAAGAACGGATGAAATAATCCTATGGAATTACTACCACCGCCCACGCAAGCTACAAGATAGTCTGGCAATCTATTTTCCTTCTTTAATATCTGTTGTTTTGCCTCACAGCCAAGTATTGATTGGAAATCTCTGACTATCATCGGATATGGGTGCGGCCCAACTACAGAGCCAATGATATAATGTGTGGTGCGTACATTAGTTACCCAATCCCTTAACGCTTCGGTAGTAGCATCCTTTAATGTCTTTGAGCCGCTCTTAACCGGTATTACTCTTGCATCCAGAAGTTTCATCCGAAAGACATTTAATCTTTGTCTTTCGATATCTACTTCGCCCATATAGATATCACATTCAAGCCCAAACATCGCCGCTACCGTAGCAGTAGCTACTCCGTGCTGACCTGCGCCGGTTTCGGCAATAATACGTTTCTTGTTCATTCGAAGCGCGAGCAGAACCTGGCCCAAAGTATTATTTATCTTATGCGCACCTGTATGAAGCAGGTCCTCTCTTTTAAGATAAATCTTATTTATACCTAAATATCTGCTGAGGTTTTGG
>Ga0315280_10002595_pt1 | contig 29115 bp, 22 predicted proteins | sample YL17G06_40_MG_FD_203697 | JGI IMG/M metagenome (GOLD analysis project Ga0315280, IMG submission 203697) | Sediment microbial communities from Yellowstone Lake, YNP, Wyoming, USA - YL17G06_40 | ecosystem: Environmental > Aquatic > Freshwater > Lake > Sediment | place: USA: Wyoming | collected... | reverse complement strand
TCTAAGTCCCCAAAATCGACAGGACCAGGTCAATCATTCATGCTTTGAGTTCGGTGGTCAGTTTCGCTGTGGCCGCATCTTCTGGCCTTTTCAGACACTTGGATATAAAGTTGTTTGACTCTTCCATCTGATCATAATAACATTATCAAATGAAAAAATTCATGGGTCGGACTGCTGTGCTAAAAAAAAGAATAATTTTTTTGATTTTTCTTTTACTGATTCCTTTCTTTACCCTATTTCCCCAGGAAAATGAGGACATCACACCTATTCTCGCCGAGATTCGGCAGGCTGGCGGGCTTAAAGAACATCCAGATGCAAATGCTCTAATCATATTTGAGACCTATAATGTTGTTTTCGAGAAAAGCGGCGAGTTCACAGCTACAGAGCATTCGCTCATCAAGATCCTGACAGATAAGGGCAAACAGATGTTTGCCACAAGGAAGCTGCCTTACCACCGGAGATATTCCACAATCAACGTGCTCCTGGCCCGTGTGATCAAGAAGGATGGAAGGGCCGTCCCGGTTTCCCAGGAAGCCATGAAAGATGGAACCATGGAGGAGACCCAGCAGATCAATATCTTTGAGGAGAATTTCCGGAGGATCAGCATTACCTTTCCCGGGCTCGAACTGGGCGACTCCATCGAGACGCTCGTCGAGACCAAATCAAAGCCTTTAATTAAGGGCCATTATAACGATGTCATCCTCTTCCAGGTTTTTGAGCCGATCCTGAGGAAGGAGGCCACGATTGAAGGTCCTGCCTCGTTGCCCTTAAATTATGTGGTGAAAAACGGAACCCTTGAATTCTTGAAAGAGGAAAAAGGAGACCGGATTGTTTACCGATGGAGGACTGCAAATTCCCCGAAAATCGAACAGGAATTGGGCATGGTTCCACTCACAGATGTGGCCGTCAAAGTCGTCGCCAGCACGTTCAAAAATTGGCAGGAGCTTTCCAAATACGGGGATAGCCTCAACGTGGGGAAGGTGGATTCAAACGAGGCCTTGAAGGCGAAGGTGGCGGAGCTCACCAAGGATTGTCAAACGGACGAGGAAAAGATTCTGGCAATTTTCCACTACGTTTCCCGCAAGGTCCGCTATATGGGCTCTTCCATGGACCTGGGCGCTTTTATCGAGCCCCATCAGGCGACCTACACCTTTGAAAAGCAGTACGGCGTTTGCCGGGATAAATCCATTCTGATGATAGCCATGCTCAATGAAATCGGTGTTAAAGCTTATGATGCCCTGATCAATGTTTCTCAGAAGACAGAGCCCGAGATCCCGATCATTTTCTTCGAGCACGCTATTTGTGGGGTTGTGCTCAAAGACGGGCAAATCGTCTACATGGACCCAACCCTTGAGCTCAGTTCAGGTTTTGGAGAAACCTATGTCGGAGGCCGCTGCGTACTCCTCCTGGACGAAAAGGGCAAAGACCTCATCAAGCTTCCTTCCGTCCCGGCAGAAAAAAGCCTCGGATCCATCAACGGGGAGACAAAAGTCCTTCCTGATGGTAGCATCGAGGGAAAAGTCAAAATTTCAGGGAAAGGGTTTTACGATTTTGTTTTGCGGAGCATCGCCAAGCAGGTTCCCTCCTTTCAGCTGCCGATGCTCTGGCAGCAGCTCGGCCAGAACCTGGCAACGACAATAAAAATCGAGAACCTGAAGGCTTCAGATTTTGCCGATTTGGCCACAGCTTACGAAATCGCTTTTGATTTCAGAGCCAAAGATTATATTGTCGATGTCGGTAAACTCATGATGTTCAAGATCCCCTTTTCCACCCAGGCCTTCGACCTGATCTCGCTTGGCATCTTCCACATCCTTGCTGACAGGGAAGAAAGAAAATATCCCCTCTTCCTTTTTTCGACGCGAGGGTGCCGCGAAGAGGAAGTGATCACCATTCCTCCAGGATATAAAGTGCGGGCCGTTCCCGATCCTATCCAGATCAGGGAAGGGCCGGCATCTTTGTCGCTGACGACTTCGACGGAAGGGGACAAGATTTTCTTTTCCAGCGATTTCCGGATCGAAGTGCCAATTCTTGATTCGAGAGGGTACCAGAGCCTGAGGAAAACAGTGAAAGGACTGAGAAGGTTCCAGAAAGCGATGGTCATCCTTGAAAAGATCGAAGGAGAGGGAAAAGGGGGGGTGCAATGAGAAAGTTTGTCGCTGTGAGTCTTGTTTTATTATTCTTCTTCTTTTCCTCGATATTTGCCCAGGAGAGAATCGAAGATATCGTCAAGAGCGCGCCTTCGCGGGGCAAATATCCTGACTCGAGCGCGGTTGTCATCCGCGCTGCCCAGACATTCACGCTGGATAAAAGTGGGAAGAAAACTGAAGAATACTTCCGCGCTCTGGAAGTTTTTAACCTGACGGGCAGAGAAAAGTTCAGCGATTTGCGGATTCCCTTTGATAAGAATGCAGAGAAAGTGGAAATCCTCCTGGCTAAAACATTTAAACCCGATTCTTCCTCGATCGACGTGGAACAAAAAGCGATTAATGATGTCACTCCCCCGGAACTGGCTGACGCCGATATGTACGCCAATATTCTCCACCGCGTGCTTTCCTTTCCTTCCGTTGACCCTGGTTCGGTCCTGGCCATTCGTTACATAAAGGAAAAAGAAAATGCTGCAAATATGGACGGCCTCGTGCTTTTCCAGTTTGATGAACCGATGGTCAAGAAAGACTTGAGGATCATCATCCCTCAGGAAAAATCCCTGAAATACAAAATTAAGGGTTTGAAGACGGAGTTTGTAGAGGAGACGGCGGGTGCCGAAAAGATTTACAGCCTCGTTTCTGCAGATTCTCCCCAGATAAAGCCAGAGGAGTATATGCCCCCGCTGGGAGAACTCTCCTCCCGGGTCATTTTCAGCACTTTCAAAGACTGGGAGGATGCCTCTCACGATTTTTCTGAATCATTTTATAAAGCGGCAGATCCTTCTCGAGAGGTCAAAAAAACAACAGAAGGGATTGTGAGAGGTGCCTCATCACAGGACGAAAAGATAAAGAATATTTTCTTTTTTGTCGCCAAGGAAATAAGGAATGTTCGCTTTAATTTCGGCGAGGGAGGCTATAATGTTCACGATGCCGAAACGGTGTTGAAAAACAGATACGGAGATTGGAAAGACAAAAGCGCTCTTCTCGTTTCCATGCTGAAGTCCGCCGGAATAGCGGCCTATCCTGTGCTCGTCGATTCTCGCTCTATTTCGCCAGAAGAGGATATCCCTACGCTCAGGCAGTTTGACGCCATCCTCGTCGGTGTTGCGGGAGACTGGAAAGACAATTATCTTTTCTTAAATCCCTTTGCCGATGATTCCGTCTTTGGATATTTTCTGGAAGGGAGAGAATCTCGAGGGCTGCTGGTGAAGCCCCAGGGCGTTGAATTTACCCATGTTCGCTGCCTTCCTGACGCGGAAAGCGTCCTGAAAAACGAAATTTTCGTCGAGATCGATGGAGAAGGCAGCATCCGGGGAAAGATGTCCTCAAGTCTTTCCGGTTTCTTTGATAAGAGCGCGAGGAGACAGCTCAAAGATAAGACTGGGAAAGAGCTTGAGGTTTTTTATTCAGAATCCATCAACAAGATTTGTGAGGACGGGAAAGCCTTGAAGAATCAGTTGACCGACGCCAAGGACCTGTCGCAAAAGATAAAAATTGCCCAGGAGTTCAGCGGAAAGAACTTCGGAATTTTTCAAGGGGAAATCATGCTCATCACCATTCCCCGAGTTTCTTATGCCTTTTCAGACCTTCCTGCTACTCCCAGCCTGGCCAAACGGCAATATTCCTTCCGTATGGCCGGGGAGTCAGAGGTTATTTCGATAGTGACATTTAAAATCCCTGCGGGCTTCAGACCTCTCTATTTCCCTGAATCTTACTCATTCCAGAAAGACTATGGCGATTTTTCCTTTTCTTCGGCTTACAATGCTGGTCAATCTTCGGTTGTCATCAAGAAAACGTTTCGCTTCAGGAAAAAAGAAATTCCAGTTAACCAGTATGAGGAGTTCAAAAAAATCATAGATTCCTTTGGAATCCCTAAAAATACGCTCCTTCTCCTCGAGAAAAAATAGGCCTTGAGGCTTTATTTTTTGGCCCTCCTAGCCAAGATTCCGGCTGAAATCTTGGAGGAGTCCTATGATTTCTTGCTGGCTGAGGAGAGACCCGTCCTGCGGGGAGTCGATGATCCGGTAATTAAAGAAGGGGCAGTTTCCGTCATACCAGCGAAAGGCGAACGGCCTGCCAAAAACTTCTCTTTTTTTGGCTTCATTTAGGTTGAGAAGGTCGCCAAGACCTTTGAGGTCGACGCCTTTCTCTGGGTCTACCCCGAGAATATACCTCTGATCTCCAAAGTTCGTCGCCAAAAGAGAAAAGCCGTCTCCCAAAGAGGACTGGGTTATATCCCGGCGGGCCCATTCCTTGAGGAGAAAGCTGGAAGGGTTTTTGACGATAAGTCCGTCCACTTTTCTTTTCCCTTCTTCTTGAGAGAGTGGAAGGTCAAGCGTGAGCCTCTGCGCCCGGCTGAGGTCATCGAGGTAATGGAAGTAATCGTCCTCCACTTTTCTCATCGCTTTCTCATAGCGCTCGATGCCGGAAAATAGAACCCGGTTCTCCTCGATGTCATACCCTTCTTTCGCTTTGGCGTATAAGAACTTCATGAATTTTATTCCCTCTGCCATCCTGTCCCGGTTGATTAAAGCTTCCTCTTTCTTTGCCCCGGCGAAGAGAGCTCTGAGAATGGAGTAGGGGGTGGCCGCGAGGTCGATCTTTTTAGGAAGAGAAGCGGAGTCGACAATCTTGGCATACCGGGCGATTTTTTCCATAGCGGAGTCGACTTTACCGAGTTCTAACAGCTTGAGAGTAAGGAAGATAGAGGAAAGAGCGTCAAAATCGGGAAGCCGATGGGTGACAATGCGAAGATTTTCAGGAATTTTGATATGGTCAAGGACAAGGCTGGGATATTTGACAATGAGAGAGGCGGTGCATTCGGTCTCTGCGTTAGGGTGATGGTGATCGATGACGCCGGGCATGGTTTTCATCCCGACATCCAAAACGATCGTGTTAGGCCGCGGCTCGAGATTTTCTCCGTAGGGGACGAATTCGTAAATCACTTCCATTGACGATCAGACCTTATTTGGGCCGTGTTGTGATAACGGCTTATCCCTCTCCTCCAAGAAACGGACAATTTTAGCGCTCCCCGAGGGAAAAGGGTATTGTTTTAATGCTCGAAGGGAGACCCATTGGTGCGAATTTCTTTTTAGCTTAGGTTCATTCTGTAGCTTGCATTCATAGACGTTGAGAGTCACCTGGAATTGGGTGTAGGCATGATGGACTTTGAGAAGAAATTTCTTGTCCTTGACTTCTGCGCCAAGCTCCTCTCTCAACTCGCGGCGCAGTGCTTCTTCGAGTGTCTCACCCTCCTTTCTTTTGCCGCCCGGGAATTCCCAGAGGTCTGCCAAAAGCCCTCGAGACGGCCTTTTCTGTATCAAATACTTCTCTGATTTCTTGATGATACCGACAGCGGCCTCAATCTTTTGATAGCTTCTCTTTTTTGGCTTCGGAATGACTTCCTGCTCACCCCTCTTAAAGGCCAGACAGAAACGCTGCAAGGGACAGAGGAGGCAGTGCGGATTTTTTGGTTTACAGACTATGGCTCCAAGCTCCATCATGGCTTGATTGAAGTCACCCGGGTTTTTTTCCGGCAAAAGCGTTGCCAAGTATGCCTGGAGATCTTTTTCTTTTTGGGCATTGAGCTCCTTCTTGATGCCCGTCAGCCTCAGAAAAACCCGCCGCACATTGGCATCCAGGACGGCGCAAGGCTTGCCATAGGCGATACTGAGAACGGCCGCAGCCGTATAGGGGCCAAAACCCGGCAAAACTATGAGGTCTTCGTATTTTTGAGGAATATAGCCGGCATGATTTTCGCTGATGATCTTGGCGGCGCGATGCAAATTTCTGGCGCGCTGGTAGTACCCCAGCCCTTCCCAGGCTTTGAGGACCTTTTGCAGCGGGGCCTGAGCTAGCGTCTGGACATCGGGAAAGAGCTCAAACCACTTTTGATAATAGGAAAGGACGGCTAAAACGGTGGTCTGCTGGAGCATAACCTCAGAGACCCAGATTTTGTACGGATCTGAGGTCTCTCTCCAGGGAAGTTTCCGGTGATTGACCCTGTACCAGCTCATTAGCTCCTTTGTAAAATGGTTCCTTGCTGTCTTATGTTTCAAGTTATCTCAGTAAATGCACATATTAGCACAGAAATAGCTGAAATGGTCGAAGCGACTATTGAAGGTCAAAAACCTGAATAGGAGCAAGGCCATGCCGCATATTTCGCGCCTCCATAATCAAAGGGTTGGAAGGGTATTTATTTCTTTTCCTCTTTCTTTGCTTCGGGCTTCTCCATCTTCCAGTCTTTCGGCTCTTTGGGGAATTCGGCCAGAAATGAGGAATCCACGCGGAACAGGTATTCCAACTTCGGGTTCTTCAGCACGACCTGCTTTTTATCTTTATCCTCAGTTCCGACGAGAAGTTGATACTGTTTCTCCTTATCGTTTTCTTTTGTCCAAACCGTGACTTCGGCTCGCGGCTGGGCCAGTCCGTAATCCTGAAGATTCGCCGGGGAATCAATGAATTCGCTGGCTTCCAGGGTTTCGATTTTGCGGAGAAATGTCTCGATTTTGGATTTATCCGCCTCTCCTTTTGCTGCTTGATCGATGAACCACCTGTCGTCTTTGTCTTTAGTGACGGTGAGGGCGAGGCCACCCGTTTTGATTTGAAGCTTTTGCGCTTCCCAGCTGTTGAAAGCGATGACCTGCTTTTCCCTCAAGTCCTCCACCTTCTTCTCAATATCCGTGAGGGCTTGTCCTTCCACGGCAATGATTTTTGAAGAAATTGAAGTCGTTGCATAGACGTTGTCCCCGTCTTTATGGAGCAGGAAAACCACTTCCTGATTTTTAGAGGGCATGGCGAGCGAGATGACATACTCAGGGTCTTTGAGTCCGTATTTCGTGACGTCCTCCTCCGGCTTCTGTTCTGACACAAATTCTTTAGCCTTGAGATGGGCAAGCGCGCGCAAAACATCCTCAATCCGGCTCTTCTTGGCCAGGGCATTCACAGGGTTTTGGAAGAACCATTCCTCCTCTTTTTTCTGAGCTTTCCAGGAAATATCCTTTGCCCGCAGCTTGATTCTATTGACGTCCGCTGTCTCGAACGTGAAGATATCCTTTTGGCGAAAATCGAAAGTCTTTTTCTCCAGCAGGCTCTTGAGGTAGCTGGGGATGAGGACGATTCTCTTGTCGTCCTCTTTTTTAGCAAAAAGGGCATTATCGAGCGGATTCTCCATACCGATGAGAATTTTCACAGGCTGCGTTCTATTCTTATACCAAAGGGTGAGTTCTTTTTTGGGAATTTCATACTTGGTTATGTCTCCGCCTTCTTGCTCGACGACCCTTTCCATCTTGAGGCTAGAAAAATCCTCAGCCAGCCGGTTGACCTCATTAGAATCACCTTTAGCTTCTAAGGGTTCTGTGATGAGCCATTCTCCCTTGTCATCCTTTTTGAAACTTATGGTTCCATCCTCTTTTTTCAGTGTGATCTTCTCGACATCCGCAGACGGAAGGTCTATGAGCTTCTCTTCGCTTTCTTTTTTGCCCTTATTTTTCGATTCGAAAAAGAGAACAAAGACGAGTAAAGCCACAAACACAGCCATGAGGACGATGGTTGTTTTGAATTTCATAGCGATCTTCTCCTTGCCCAAACGGAAATACCCAGGACGAGAATTACGAGGGGCAGGATGATGACCGAAATGAAGAAAATCAGCCTTCCCTGGGAGGGTGTCAGCTGGATCGTTCGCGGGGCGGAGGTCTTTGGCTGGATGGAAATTAAATCCGCCTCCTCGGTCAGCCAATTGGTGGTATTGAGGAAGAGGTTTCCATTTCCAGAGAGGTTATAATACCTATTCGAGACAAAATCAGAATCCCCGAAAACAGCCAGACGCCCCTCGGGTTTCGTTTCCGGTGTTTCTGGTTTTTCCTCAGGCTTCTTCTGTTCGCCTTCTTTTTTCTCTTCTTTGTTTTCCGGGCTTTCTTTCTTTTCTTCTTTCGGCTTGATTGTGGCTACAATGGCGAGAGAAATCGGACCTTGTTTATCTTTATCTTTATCGAATGTTACCGTCTTTTGGTCAAGCTGTCTCTCTGACCAGGAATTGGGACTTGTCTTGGCCAAGTCAACAATAGTTACTCCCTCAGGCTTTTGGTCGGCAACGTCCACCGAGCGGGCATAAGGGAAGAAGGTGGCATAGCGGAAGTTGTTGGTGATTTCATGGGTCTCATACTCCGTGATGACGGGCATGAAATAGTCACCGCCAAAAAGCCGGGAAACCGTGTCGACAACCACATCATTCTCAAGCTTAACTCCATAGGCATTGAGGTAGGGGATAAGGCCCGGCGCCGTTTCCGGGTCAACCATGAAGAAAACCCTGCCCCCTTTATCCAGAAAATTCTTGATGGTTTCGAGCTCGTTCGGAAGGAGGTCCTTTTTAGGTCCGGGGATGACGAGGAGAGAACAGTCCTGAGGAAAAGTTTCAGATAATGCCAACGTGAGTTTCTTGACCTCGTAACCGAGCTTTTGGAGCTCATCTTTGGCCATGGAATTGCCATTTTCCTCGCTGACCTCGATGCTACCCTCACCATGACCTTCAAGAAAATAGATGACCTTTTTCTTTTCTCTTGAAATTTTGATAATGGCGTTAGTGACATCTTCCTCGCTCGATGAGGTGATCCGGTTTTCCTTATCACCGCTCTCGAAGATCGAAGTTCCGTCCTGAGAGATGCCATAGCGCTTGACGAGTCCAGGATTTTTATCCGGGTCGATAAACTCATATTTTATTTTCTTGGAGTGATAGGCATAGATTCCGAGCAAGTTTTCCATCCTGGCCCGGCTCATGTTGCCTTCCCTGAAGAAGCCCTTGACGAGGACATCTTGCTTCAGGCTCTTCACGACTTTAATGGATTGGTCGGAAAGGCTGTGGAGCTTGGATTCAGTGAAATCGATCCTGTAGTGGTGCCGGGCGAGAAAATAATTCAATAGGACAAGAATAGCGAGGACAAGGACAATGATAAGCAGCAAGTTGCTGGAATAGAGGAACGATTTGCGGCTGAAGCTTCGCTTCAACGTGGAGAGGTTGAGAGCGACATAGACTGCAAGCAAAGCCACACCGACGAGCACGATAATGAGAGCGATGGTTTTTTTATAAGGCCAGATTCTCAATGAAATCAAGGCCAACAAGATCAAGGCCAGTCCGATATAATTCAAGTATTTCTTCATGGTCTCCATGTCTTACCTCCATCGTCTCGATTGCACCACGGAATGAGTAAGGAAGAGGGCAAAAAGGGCGAAGCTCAGATAATAAACGACATCCGTGGTATCGAGGATGCCGCTCGTCATGCCATCAAAGTGCTGGAAAATAGAAAGGTAATTGAGCACATCTTTCCACATCCCCGTGGCTGAGTAGGACGCCCAGTTCAGGATCCAGAAAAGAAGGAGCGCGCCGAAGGTTAATATCGCCGACACGATCTGATTCTCTGTGAGGGAGGAGAAAAAGATGCCGGCTGCGATAAAGGCGGCACCCATTAGGAAAAGGCCCAGATAGCCATTCAGGATCTGGACTATCTCCGGATTCCCCCAGAGAAAGGGAAAAATGGAAAGAAGGCCGGTCAGACCTAACATTGCGGCAAGAACTAAAAGGGCAGCAAAGTATTTCCCCAGGATGATCTGGCCTACCTGAATCGGAGAGGTAAAAAGAAGCTCATCTGTGCCGATCTTCTTCTCTTCCGAAAAGAGGCGCATGGTCAAAAGGGGAAGCATGAGAAGGAGGATGATGCTCATGTTGTGGAAAAGCGGGGAGTAGACCATCTGGTTGATGTTGATCTGCTGGTAATAATAGGGATTCTGGGCCATCTGGATGGACTGGGAGTTAAACCACCAAAGGGCGCTGTAGAAAAAGAAGCCGACGAGGACCAAGAAAACGAATATCACCACATAGGCGATGGGCGAAGCAAAGTAGGTTTTGATTTCTTTTTTGGCGATGAACCCTATGTTTCTCATTGTTCTGCTCCTCCTGAGACAATGCGAAGATAGAGGTCTTCGATATTCATGGCCACAGGCCTCATCTCCAGGAGACCCCAGCCTTTCTCCACAGCCAGCCTGGAAACGGCTTCACGCAAGTCCTTTCCCTGGCCCCACTCGATGGTGAATTCGCCATCCTGGCAGGAGATCTTCTCCACTCCTGAGATCCCCTTGAGAAAATATGGCGCTTCTTCGTGGCCCTTTTTAAGCTTGAGGATGACGCCTTCTTTCTTCCTGAAGGAAGCGGTCAGTTCCTCCAATAAACCAGAGGCCATAAGTCTGCCTTCGTTGATGATAACCACTCCATCGCACGTTTGTGTCACCTCAGCCAGGATGTGGGTGGAGAGCATGATGGTGTGCTCTCCCTTGAGGGATTTGATGAGCTGGCGGATCTCGATGATCTGGGCAGGGTCAAGGCCGATCGTGGGCTCGTCCAGGATCAAGACTTCCGGGTCATGGATGAGAGCCTGGGCAATTCCGACTCGCTGTTTATACCCCCGCGAGATATTTTTGATAAGTCTATTTTTGACGGTTCCAAGGCCGCCGACTTCAAGCGCTCTATCCAGAGCTTGCTTGCGCTTGGCGGAAGGAACCTGCTTTATGGCGGCCACAAAGTCCAGATAACCGCAAACGGTCATTTCCGGGTAAAGGGGGACAACTTCGGGAAGATAGCCGATGACTCTCTTGGCCTCTGTGGTCTGTTCGAAGACGTCAAATCCAGCGACACTGGCTTTGCCATCCGTAGCGGGCAGATAACCCGTCAGGATTCTCATGGTGGTGGTTTTGCCGGCAGCGTTGGGGCCGAGCAGTCCCCAGATCTTGCCTTTTTCCACCTTGAAGGTCAGGTCGCTGACAGCCACGAGCTCGCCATATTTCTTGGTCAAACGCTCAACTTCAATCATGTTTTGGCCTCCTTTCTCTAAAAAAATCCGGTCGTCTCCCTCTCCTTACATTTTCTCGGGCAGGGGAATGCCCATGAGGAAGAGGGCTTTTCTGAGGATTTCTCTGACATAAAAAATGGTCAATATTCTCACTTTTTTAAGCTCAATATTTTCTTCATTCAGAATAGAATAGAAATGATAATAGGCATTTGTCTTCTGACTGAGGTTGAAGGCAAATTTGGCTAAATTAGAAAATTCGAGGGAAAGGACAGAATTCAGGACTTGCTCCTCGAACTGGGACGCATAGAAAACCAAATCCCAGAAATCCCGCGCCTCATTTTCCAACAAAAGATCAAGCGGAATCTCACCGCCCTTAAGGAGAGTTTCCATTTCTTCGTGGCCGAAGTCTTCTCTCTCAGCGAGCTTTCTAAAAATGCTATTCAGCCGGACATAAGTGTACTGGAGATAGGGACCGGTTTCTCCCTCGAAATTGAGCGCTTCCTCAAAGTCAAAAATGATCAGGGAATTCCGGGCGAACTTAAGCATAAAATAGCGAAGGGCTCCGCAGGCAATCTGGCAGGCGATGGAGACCTGGAGGTCGTGTCCAAGCCCGGGGTTTCTTTTTTCGACCTCCGCCAAGGCCTTCTCTTCCAGCCTGTCCAGAAGGTCATCGGCCTTAACTCCGAGACCTTTCCTTCCTGATACTTCAAGGAAGCTGCGGCCTTTGTCCTCCTCTCGAACAGTATAAGCCAGCTCTTGGAGGCTTTTTGGCGAAAGGGCGACTATTTCGTAGGAGAAATGGGTTGATTTTTCAGCCTGCTCCAGGTAACCGAGGGACCTTAAGCCCTGGGCGACGATTTTTTGAAGATAAGCCTGGCGGGAATCGATAACGTTATAGACCCTGCTCGCCTGGCCAAAAGACAGGGGATTCTGGTTGGGAGAAGTCGTCGTGATCCAGATGGTCTTTTCGCCTTCGCCGGAAAAAGGCTCATAATAGAAATCTTTTTCCAGAAGGCCAAATTTCCAGAGCTGGTAAGCGATATCCTTTCCGACATAGGTTACGGTTCCGTCGGAGCGGACGATGACTTTCTCCTTCTCTGCTTCATCCTCGAGCCTCATCACCCAGCAGCTGGCATTCGCTCCTTCGGCGGAAAGATAAATGGCCTTCCTTTCTTTCAGAAGCGCAAAAGCTTTTTCCCAGAATTTAAGCCTTAAAATGCTACTTTCACAAGGAAGCACGTCGTAGGTGACATCGATTCGCTTCATGGTTTTGAGGTGAGCTCGCAGAATCCGGCGGGAGATGGCGTAGCCTAAGGCGGCCTCAGGGTTTTCGCCGTGTTCGATTTTTTTGAGGATTTTCGCTCGTGTTGCCTGGGCTTCAGGATGGGCTTCAAGATAGCTTGAAGTGCGGGCGTAGAGGTCCCAGCAGTAGTAATCGAATTTGTCTTCAATTTTATCGAGGTCTCGAAGGGTCTTTTTCTCTAAATCCATGAATCCAAAGACGACATCCACCACCTGCACTCCGGTATCATCGACATAATTCTGGACTTCGACATTTTCGCCTTTATATCTGAGGCAGCGGGCTAGGGTATCGCCCAGGCAGGCATTTCGCAGATGCCCGATATGGGCCGCTTTATTCGGGTTGATATTGGTGTGCTCGATGGTGACTTTTTTCTCTTCAGCAAGGAGAGACGAAGAGGCAAGGGAATTGAGCTCGGTTTGGAAAAAAGATTTCCGGTCAAGAAAGAGGTTAATGTATCCAGGACCGGCCACCTCGGCCCGCTCCACTCCCTCAAGGTCGGAAAAATTGGGCAGGACGTTTTCGGCGATATTGCGGGGGTTGGTCTTCATACGTTTGGCCAGCTTGAACGCAAATGTGAAGCTTAAATCCCCCAGGCTTTGCTCTGGAGTATAATTAATCTCGATCTCAGAGTCCGCGAGAGGATATTTGTCCTTAATTCTTGCCAGAAGTTCCTTTTTGAGTTTATTTTTGACTTTGATCATGAGCGGTTTTTTATTATAGCAAATTTTCCGAAAGGGACAAGAGGAAGCTCGGATTATGGACTCGAAGGCACGCGAATTTGCTTCCGGCGAGGCAAATTCGCTCACGTCCTCAGCTCCGCTCTTCTCTCCCTTCGGTCGAGAAACCGTGTCTGCTCAGGAACCACATAAAGATTTTTCACCCCCTGCCCTCGCCTCGACTTAAAAGGTAAGAGAACGGATTTGCTTCGGACCCCGGACCCTGACTTTTTTTTCTTGCGAAAGCGAGTAGTTCTGTGGTAGTTAATTAATTTCACGCAAAGAGGTGTAACATCATGAAAAAAACCCGCTTTTATGAGTGCCATAAAAGGCTCGGAGCTCGCATGATTGAGTTCTTTGGCTGGGAAATGCCCGTCGAATTCAAGGGGATTATCAAGGAACACTTGGCCGTCCGCGAGCGCGCCGGCCTTTTCGATGTCAGTCACATGGGCGAAATCACAATCCAGGGAAAAGACGCTCTCGCTTTTGTCCAGCGTCTCACTCCCAATGATGCCAGCCGCCTCGCCGTCAATCAGGCCCAGTACACAGCTTTGACAACCCCAAGAGGGACTTTTGTCGACGACATGTTGGCATATTGTCTGGCCCCTGATCAATATCTCCTTGTCGTCAATGCCGCCAACTCAGACAAAGACTATGCCTGGGTTGTCGCTCACAAGGCGCCTTTTGACGTTGAGGTCGAAAACGCCAGCGACCGCTATTCCCAGTTAGCTCTTCAAGGACCCAAGGCCAGGGAAATCCTCCAGCTTTTGACGGACATCAACCTGACCGAAATGAAATCATTTCGGGCCGCACGAGGAAAAGTGGCAGGAATGGAAGCTCTTGTTTCTCGCACAGGTTACACGGGAGAAGATGGGTTCGAGATTTATACCGTTTCTCCTGAGCCGGTAGCCATCTGGGACGAGATCTTGAAGAGGGGGAAACAGTACGGCCTTCTTCCCATCGGGTTGGGCGCCAGAGACACTTTGCGCCTTGAAGCCAGGCTCATGCTCTACGGGAATGATATCGATGACACGACCACAGTTTTGGAAGCCGACCTTAAGTGGATTGTCAAGTTCAAAAAGGGTGATTTTCTTGGCCGTGATGCCCTGTCCCAGCAATTGGAGGAAGGGATCAAGAGAAAGATTGTCGGGTTCGCGCTCTTGGAGCGGGGTATTCCTCGGCCCCATTATCCGGTCTTCATCAAAGACCAGAAAGTGGCTGAAGTGACTTCGGGAACCTTTTCTCCCTACCTGAAGAAGAGCATAGGGCTGACTTACCTTCCGATTGAAAATACAGAGATAGGAACGGAGTTTGAAATCGGGATAAGAGATAAAAGAGTGAAGGCCGCTGTCGTGCCCACTCCCTTCTACAGGAGAGGCGAGAAGGGGACTTCAAGTTAGCCCAGGATGAGTGCCTACTATAATTCCTTAATTTATAGTAGAATGATGGACTTAAGATTTCTTTCGAGAAACATTTTTAAGGAGGCTGATGCGGCCTCCACTGGCGAATTTGAATCAGGAGGAAAGAGATGTATCCGAGAGATTTTTATTACAGTAAAGACCATGAATGGGTGAAACTCGAAGGAGATACAGCGACTGTCGGGATTACTGATTTCGCCCAGAAACAATTGGGCGATGTTGTCTATGTTGAACTTCCTGCCATCGGGACCAGGCTGGGTGTCCACCAGACCATCGGCGTCGTTGAATCTGTCAAGGCCGTTTCCGATGTTTACTCGCCAATCTCTGGTGAGGTTATCGCTGTCAATGAAGAATTGAACAATTCGCCGGAAATGCTTAACCAGGATCCGCACGCAAAGGGATGGATTATCCGGATGAAAGTCAACGACAAGGCGGAAATAGAAAAACTCATGAATTCCGTTGATTACGAAAAATATCTTGAGGGCATCGAATCCTGAGGGAGAGCGAGCCGCAGAGGATTGACCATGAGCTATATTTCTCTGAGCCATGAAGACAAGAAGAAGATGCTGGCTGTTATCGGCATCTCTTCGCTGGACGAGCTCTTCTGTTGCATTCCGGAAGAAATCAGGCTGAAAAGGGATTTGAATCTGCCTTCTCCGCTCGTGGAGCCCGAATTGATCCATCATTTTGAAGAAATCGGAAAGAGGAACAGCGACTCCAGCTATCTCTCTTTTTTAGGCGCTGGAGCTTATCGTCACTTCATTCCTTACGTGGTTGACTACTTGAGCTCACGAGGAGAGTTCATCAGCCCTTATACCCCCTATCAGCCGGAAGTCAGCCAGGGAACTCTCCAGGTCATTTTTGAATATCAGACTTTGATTTGCCAGCTAACAGAGATGGAAATCGCCAATGCCTCCCTCTACGAAGGGGCTTCGGCCGCAGCAGAAGCTGTCCTGATGGCCCATCGGCTCAGAGGGAACCCAAAAATCCTCGTGGCCAATACTCTTCATCCACAATATAAGAGTGTCATCCAGACTTATGTTAAAAATTTACCCATCGAGATAAAAGAGGTCAATTACAATGAGAGGGGAGAGCTTGACCTCGATGATTTTGCCAGGAAAATAGATGCCGAGACAAGCGCTGTCGTCTGCCAGTCGCCCAATTTCATGGGGATCGTAGAAAACCTGGACCGAATTGCCGAGCTCGCCCGCAAACATCAAGCGCTCTTTATCGTGGTGGTGGCGGAGGCCGCCTCCCTGGGCATTTTAAAGGCGCCCGGCGCCTGCGGAGCGGATATTGTTGCGGGCGAAGGCCAGTCCTTCGGGCTTCCCTTGAGTTTTGGGGGGCCCTATCTAGGCTTTATGGCCTGTAAAAAAGATTTTATCCGGCAGTTTCCCGGCCGCATCGCTGGCGAGACAAAAGATGCGGAAGGGAGAAAGGGATTTGTCCTCACTCTGTCAACAAGAGAACAGCACATTCGCCGTGAGAAGGCAACGTCAAATATCTGCAGCAACCAAGCTTGGTGCGGCCTGAGAGCGACGATTTTCCTGGAAACTCTTGGCCGGAAAGGAATGCGCGAACTCGCTTATCAGAACATTCAGAAAGCCAATTATGCCTTGGAGAAGCTCTCTGAGATCAATGGCGTTAAGCGAAGGTTCAGCGGACCAGTATTCAACGAATTTGTCCTTGAATTTGCCGGCGGTTGGCCAAAAGTTGAGGGCTTCCTCCGGCAGAATGGTGTCCTCGGGGGTCTGAGCCTTGAGCCGTTCTTCCCTGAGCTCAAGAATTGCGCACTCTTCTGTGTGACAGAAATGCACAAGAAAGACAATATTGACAGGCTTGTCCGCCTTGTGGGTGAGGTGCTCCGATGATCCGCGAGCCGTTGATTTTCGAAATCAGTGCCGAAGGCAAAAGAGCTTTTGACCTCCCGAAGCTCGATGTGCTGGAGAAAAAGGAGTTCCTGAATAACCTTCCTCTGCGGGAGGACATCAAGGGCTTTCCCCAGGTCTCCGAGATCGAAGTCGTCCGCCATTTGACTCGGCTCTCCCAGACCAATTTCTGCATCGATACGACTTTTTATCCCCTCGGTTCCTGCACCATGAAGTACAACCCCAAGGTCAACGAGAAAGTGGCTCAACTCGGGAATTTCCTCCACTCGCACCCTCACGCTCCCCAGGATTTGGTCCAGGGAAATCTCGAGGTTTTAAAGAGCATAGAAGATTTCCTTTGTGAAATCACCGGCATGGAAGCCTTCACTCTCCAGCCCAGTGCCGGAGCGCAAGGCGAACTTGTGGGGATGATGCTTATCCATGCCTACCTCGCGGATCGAGGCAGTCCTCGAAAGGTTGTCCTTGTTCCTGATTCAGCCCACGGGACCAACCCTTCGAGCGCGCATATCTGCGGCTATCTTGCCCAGGAGATAAAATCTAACGAGAGAGGGACAATCGATCTGGCCGGCCTGATCCAGCAGATGACCGAAGATGTGGCGGCCCTGATGATCACGAACCCGAACACACTCGGGGTCTTTGAGTCGGATATCCTCAAGATCGCCGAAATCGTCCATGCCAAGGGCGGCCTCGTCTACATGGATGGGGCGAACATGAACGCCCTGGTTGGAAAATTCAGGCCGGGGGACATGGGCGTCGACGTCATTCATCTGAACCTGCACAAAACATTCTCCACTCCGCACGGCGGCGGCGGTCCGGGGGCAGGACCGGTCGGCGTTAAAAAGCACCTTATCCCTTACCTCCCCTTTCCTGTTGTGGAAAAGGGTCCGGCTGGATATGTTTTTAATCATAACCGTCCCAAAAGCATAGGCCGGGTAGGAAGTTTCTATGGAAATTTCTTAGTGATAATAAAAGCCCTGGCCTATATCCTTTCTTTGGGCGCAGAAGGATTGAGGGAAACAGCGGAAATCGCGGTCCTGAATTCCAATTATCTCCGCAAAAGTTTAGAAGGAGTCTACCATCTCAAGTATTCCACGCCCACGCTCCACGAATGCGTTTTCTCTGATAAGTTACAAAAAGAACATGGCGTCAAGAATATCGACATTGCTAAAAGGCTCATCGATTATGGCCACCATCCTCCGACGATGTCATTTCCGTTGATTGTTCCGGGAGCTTTGATGGTGGAGCCCACCGAGACAGAAAGCAAGAAAGATCTTGACTTGTTCATCGAGGCCATGAAGAAAATTGCCACAGAAGCTCGCGAAACTCCGGAAGTCGTCAAATCTGCTCCTCATACTTCCTATGTCAGGAGATTGGACGAGACGTCTGCGGCGCGAAATCCTGTCTTGAGATGGGAAGGCGATGAAGAGAAATAAAATGTCGCTCCAGAACCTGATCATGAACCTGCAGAAATTCTGGGCTGGTCAGGGATGCTATTTAGCTCAGCCCTACGATGTCGAAGTGGGCGCGGGGACCATGACTCCGGATACGTTTTTCCGGGTTCTCGACCGCAGGCCCTGGCGTGTGGCTTATGTTCAGCCTTCCCGGAGGCCGACAGACGGGAGATACGGAGAAAATCCCCACCGCGTCCAGAAGCACTATCAATATCAAGTCATCGTTAAGCCATCACCCTCTGATATTCAGCAAACTTATATTGACAGCCTGGTGTCTTTAGGGATCAGGCTTCCCGAGCATGACTTGCGCTTTGATGAGGATGACTGGGAGTCTCCGACCATTGGAGCCTGGGGAGTTGGGTGGCAGGTGCTGCTCGACGGCCTGGAAATCACTCAGTTCACCTACTTCCAGCAGGCCGGTGGGATTGAGCTATTTCCTGTCCCCGTGGAGATCACCTACGGGCTCGAACGGCTGGAGATGTTTCTTGAGGGAAAAGACAATTTTTATGATTTGCAGTGGTCCGGTGACGTCCATTATCGAGAGCTGAGATTCCGTGAAGAGAAAGAGTTTTCTGAGTATAACTTCAATCTGGCCAATATCGAGAGACTGCAAAAATCGTTTGTCCTAACTGCGGAGGAAGCCGCCTCCCTCATAGAAAAGAATCTTCTCCTCCCGGCTTATGATATGTGCCTCAAGTGCTCTCATCTGTTTAATCTTTTGGATTCCAGAGGCGCGATCAGCGTTACTGAGAGGATCAAGGTGATCGGCCAGATCCGGGCTTTGGTAAATCAAATTGCTCAGAAATATTGCGGCCGAGAGGTTACACCTTGATGGAGCTTCTTCTCGAAATCAACACTGAAGAGATGCCTTCTTCCCATATCAAGGCTGGACTCGATCAGATTAAAGAGAAGCTCGCGGCAGAACTTTCAGCCTCGCATGTCGCTGTCCTTTCCCTTGAGACATACGGGACAAGCCGCCGGATGGTTGTCGTGGGAGATTTTGCCCCGCAGCAAGAGAACAAAGAGGAGATTGTTGTCGGACCGCCCAAAACCGTCGCGTTTTCCGCCGATGGTTCCCCCACAGCTGCGGCAAAAGGGTTTGCCAAGGCTCAGAATGTCGAGGTTGAGAAACTTCAGATTTTTCAAACGCCAAAGGGAGAATACTTGGGCTTAAAAAAAGTCATCAAGGGAAAGCCTACGCGGGAGATCCTGACGAGCGTTCTCCCGGCCATCATCACTGCGCTCTCTTTTCCCAAGATGATGAGGTGGGGAGCATGCAATCTGCGGTTCTCGAGGCCAATCAAGCATATCCTCTGTCTTTTCGGAGGGGAAACCCTTTCTTTCTCGATCGACCAGATTAAATCCGATAATTTCACAACGGGCCATAAGATTCATTCGCCCCAGAAATTCAGAGTCAGGTCTTTCCTCGAATATAAAACGCTGTTGAAGAAGAACAAAGTGATTGTCTCCGAGGGGGAAAGGAAGAAACTGATTCTTGACCGGATAGAGAAAAGGCTTCAGCCGCTTAAAGCAAAGCTCTATCCCGACGAGGAACTTCTGGATAAACTTGCTCACGATGTCGAATATCCCTATGTCCTCTTGGGGACTTTTCCGCAAGAGTACCTCAAACTGCCCATTGAAGTGCTCAGCGTAGCGATGCGAGAGGGACAAAAACTTTTCTCTGTGGTTCAAGACAACAAGCAGCTTCCCTGCTTTTTAGGAGTGGCGGATACCCCCAAAGACCCGAAGTCCTTGATCCGTAAGGGAAATGAAAGAGTCCTCAAGGCCAGGCTCGAGGACGCAAAATTTTTCTGGGAACAGGACTTGAAGATGCCTTTGTCTCAGAGGGCTGCCGGGCTTAAGCAAGTGATCTTCCAGGAAAAGTTAGGGAGCTATGAGGCTAAGACCGCACGGCTGAAGAGCATCGTCGGCTATCTCTGCGACAAGATCGATGAGAAAAAGTTGAAAAAGGATGCAGTCCAGGCGGCGGAGCTATGCAAGGTTGACCTCTTAACAGAGATGGTCAGAGAGTTTCCCTCGCTTCAGGGAAAGGTGGGAGGCCTCTACGCTAAGGCAGAGGGATATCCTGCGACAGTCGTCCAGGCTATCTACGAGCATTATCAGCCTGTCAGCTTGGAGGACAACTCGCCCGCTTCGTTGGCCGGAGCGTTAGTCTCTCTTGCCGATAAACTCGATTCGGTTGTCGGGGCTGTTGGGATTGGCCTTCAGGTTTCCGGCTCGAGCGATCCCTTTGGCATTCGCCGGAATGCCAACGGAATTTGCAAGGTCATCCTGGACAGGAAGTTAGTTTTTTCCTTCGGCCATCTTCTCGAAAAAGCGATTTCTGTCTACGAAAGCACTCTCGAAAGGCCGAGAGAGGGAATCGTCGCTTCCTGTCAAACTTTTTTCGAGCAGCGGCTTCGCTATATCTATGAGATGCAAGGGTACCGTTACGACCTTGTCAATGCTGCGCTCGGAGCTGGCCTGGATAATATTTATTATTCTGCGCTTCGGCTAAAAGCACTTGGCATCCTCAAGAAGAGTCCTCATTTCGAGCCGCTGATTCTCATGGCCAAAAGGGTCAACAACATCCTTCGCGGATTGCCCTCTTACAAAGTAAACGCCGACCTCTTTGCCGAAAAAGAGGAAAGGGAGCTCTTTTCCACTTTTACGATCATCAAAGAGAACGTCTCCCCTTTGATTGCGAACGGAGATTTTGCCAAAGCGCAGAATATCATTTTTAAGATGCAGTCCCCTTTGACGAGCTTCTTTGACCGGATCTTAGTGATGGCAGAGGATAAAAAGACCAGACAGAACCGCCTTGCCCTTCTTCAGGCGATAAGCGAGCTTCTTCTTCAGGTCGCTGATTATTCTCAGGTCGTCGTGGAAGGGGAGAAGTGAGTTAAATCTCAAACTCGTCTTTATCCGACCCAGAAGGCTCGCCGCCTTCCTTGTTCTTATCTATGAACTTTTGTTCCAAAGCGATAATCTTGACCAAGTTTCCGGGCAGGTTTTGGTCCTTTTTCTCGCCATAAGGATTGAATTGGACGCCAACTTGATATCTGTAACTTTTTCCCTCGCCGAGGGAGGACCATTTGACAATTCCTTTCATGGTGAAAGGAATTCTTTCGCCCGGGACCGAGATCTTCAGGGAGACTTCGGAATTCGGCTTTATAGCTTTTTGGGTGAAGAAACGGATGCCTCCCCGGCTGATGTCCAAAACAGGGCAGAATTCCTCGATAAACCCTGGCTTGGCAAAAAGGAAAGCCTTCTTTTGATAGTTGACTGTTGCTCCTGGAATCTTGAAGCGAACACACGATCGTCTTTCGACCTCGTTTTCTTCCATGCTTACCCTCCCTGGGGGACATTCCCTGCTTTAATCTGGACGCTCTCAAAGGAGAAAGCGGAAGCTTTGACGATGATCGTCTTTGCCAAACCTAATTCGGCGAACATTCTTGCAGTCGATTAAGAGGAGTGCTTTGCCTGCGTTTTCTAATTTAATATATAACAGATTTAATAAAAAAGTCAAAATATTTCGCTGCTCTTCTTAACTCCTTTTAGTCGTTCATAGGAAAGGCCCACCGGATAAATCAGGAAGCTTGCCCTGACCAAAAATTGCCGATAGAATTATGCGCATCGCGAGCTCAATATTTTCTCCTTCTATCGAATCTGGACCTAATTTTCGATTGACACGGTCATCGGCTTTTTTTAAAATCAGCTCATCGAATATGTCGCTTTTTCTATGTTTTTAATCTATAAATCTTTAGTTCTTGAAAGGAGGAAGTCTATGTCTGGGCAGCATTTTCATTTAAGGCCTGGAGCGATTTTAGGATTTTTGGTTCTTTTTGGGTTTTGGGCTGCCTTCCCGCTCTTTTCCCAGAAGGCTCCCCAGCCGAAGCGGATTCAATCCACCGACCCGGCGCTCAGGCTCAAAGGTTATGAGACGCACGCGGAGATGACGAAGAACTCGCCTTTCAACAAGCTGAAATGGAATCACCTGGGCCCGACGAATGTCAGCGGAAGGTGCACGGACATTGCTGTCGTCGCGCCAAAGGGAAAAAATTACACGATTTATGTTGCCACAGCATCCGGAGGACTCTGGAAGACAGTCAATGAAGGAACAACTTGGGAACCGGTCTTTGATCAGGGGCCTTCGACCGCGATCGGGGATATAACGATCGCTCCTTCCAATCCAGAAGTTGTCTGGATCGGCACTGGCGAGGCCAATATCTTTAGGAGCTCTCAGGCAGGATGCGGAGTGTATAAATCAACAGATGGAGGAAAGACCTGGCAGCATATGGGGCTTGTTGACACCTCTACCATTCCCCGGATCGTCATTCATCCCGAAAATCCCGACATCGTCTATGTGGCCGCCTCCGGGCATGAATGGACGGATAACCAGGAGCGCGGAGTTTATAAAACGACAGACAGTGGAAAAAACTGGGAAAAAGTCCTGTTTATTGATGAAAAGACAGGCGCCATCGACCTGGTCATGGACCCATCTGACAGCAATACACTCTATGCAGCGACTTGGCAGAGGATCAGGCTCAAATGGAATGACCCCCGGAATTTCCCAAATTATTCGGGAAGCGGGATTTACAAGACCACAGACGCGGGAAAAACATGGAAGCCGATCAATAATGGTCTGCCAGAAGCACAATATAGAGGCCGCATAGGGATCGACATCTGTCGATCCAAACCTAATGTCCTTTATGCTTTTATTGATAATTATGAGATTTCTCGCGAGCCGACCGAACAGGAAAAGGCAAATGTCTATGGACTTCCCTCGAGCGGCATCATCAAAGGAGCGACATTATACCGGTCCGATGACAATGGCGAAACCTGGAAGCTCGTTGCCCCGACGACACCCGAGATGAAATCTTTGATGGAGCGCCATTCCGGCACTTACGGCTGGGTCTTCGGTCAGGTCCGCGTCGACCCCAATGACGAAAATACGGTTTATATCATGGGCGTTCCTTTGAGCATCTCAAAAGATGGTGGAAAGACTTTTCGATCAATATGGAGGGAGATTCACGTCGACCACCATGGCCTCTGGATCGACCCGGATAATTCCAACTACCTCGTTGATGTCAACGACGGCGGAATTGTCATCTCCTATGATGGAGGTAAGACATGGAGACAGTTTACCCGGAATCTGTCAGTTTGTCAGTTTTTTAATATTGCTTATGATATGGCCGAGCCCTTCCATGTCTATGGGTCGATGCAGGATCACGGAAGCTACCGGGCCGTTGTCGACCTGAGCAAGGGCCGCGACCAAATCCCAGCCGTGGAATTTGAACGCGCTCCAGGTGGAGAAGGCTCCAGCCACGCCATCGATCCTGCTAACCCGAATATCGTTTATTCTGCCAGCTTCTACGGAAGGATCACCAGGGCTGACCTGACTTTGCCTCAAAGAGAGGGGATAAAAGATCTCCTTCCCAGGCAGTACGAAAACGAGCCTCGTCTGCGAGGGCAATGGCTGGCTCCTTTTATCATCTCTCCCCATAATAATGAGACTATTTACCATGGGATGCAGTATCTTTTCCGGTCCTTTACCAGGGGAGATATTTGGGAGCAAATCAGCCCTGACCTGACGTATAGCATACCGACCGAGATGGGGGACATCCCGTATCACACGATTTTTGCCATCTCCGAATCCCCGCTCCGATATGGCCTCATCTATGTGGGCACAGATGACGGCAAGGTCCATGTCACCAAAGACAGGGGAAAGACATGGCAGGAGATCATGAACGGGCTGCCCTACCAAAAATGGGTCTCCAGGATCGTGGCCTCTGCCTTTGATTTAGGCACGGTCTATATGACCCAGAACGGCAAGCGCGATGATGATTTCACTCCTTACGTCTGGAAATCGACCGATTATGGCAAAACCTGGCTGAGCATCGCGGGAAACATTCCCTTGGGGCCTGTGAACGTCATTCGCGAGGATCCGGTTGACAAAAATATTCTCTATGTCGGGACGGATATGGGCGTTTATTTGACCAAGGACGGCGGAAAGACCTGGAATGTGCTGGGCGCTAACCTGCCCTCGACCTATGTCCATGACCTGATCATCCACCCGCGGGACAACATCATCGTCATCGCCACACACGGCCGCGGCATGTGGGCCATAGACGCCAACCCGATTAACCAGAAGGATAAGCGACGGAGCAGGTTCTTTGAAGATTGATTAGTCTATCTGATCTATAGAATTTATCGAAATTCTCAGGTTCAAAGCGTCTGCTTTTCTTGGCCTGAGAGGTTGGCCGGCTTGTATAGGATGATAACCATAATTGCCCAGACCATTATGACAATACTCATGATCATGGCAATGGTCCCATCGCTTGCCTTGGAAGCGGAGAGCAAATCGAACACAGCATGCCAAATGGCGACCATTAGGACGCTCCCGCGCGTGGTTTTATAGAGCCGGGTTAGCACGATCGCGCCGCAAATGATCCCAATGGCGACGCCAGGAAGAGCCCTCATGCCTATGTTTGCATAGGTCTCCACCTAAAAGAAGGCCGGTATGTGCCAGGTCCGACACGCCACCTGCCGGCGCGGCTGAAGAGCTCCTTAAGGCCACCTTGTCCGCCTTTTTGAGGCCTTACCGGAGGGTGCCCTCGTAATGAGCGGTGAGCTGGCGCCGCCGCACATCCTCGGGCGTATAAGAGGGCAGAAGCACGGGTGCCACGCGGTCGGTCTTGATCCTGGCCTTCCGGAGCTCAACTTCATAAGCGGAAATGTGCTCCAGCGTTAATTTGCTCAGGGTTGCGGACTTGGCGTATTCAGCCGCGTATTTTCCAGCTCTCCGGCCAAAAACATTGTAATCCAGCACGGAATTTCCCATCAGGCGGTTCCGCCCGTGAACGCCGCCCGACGCCTCTCCGGCCACATACAGGCCGGGGATGTTGGTTTCGCATTTCGCGTTGATCTCGACACCGCCGTTCTGATAATGAAGCGAAGGATAGACCAGCATCGGCTCTTTTGTAATATCGATGCCGTAGCGGATGTACTGGCGGAGCATGGCCGGGAAATTTTTGTTGATGTAGCCAGAGCCCTGGATGATCTCGATGAGAGGCGAGTCGAGCCAGACTCCCCAGCGGCCGCTCGGCGTCTGGAGGCCGTTTTTCCTTTCCAGGCACTCCCGGATGAAAGCGGCGCTCTCCACATCTCGAGGCTCGCGCGGGAAGACGAAGAGTTCGCCGAATTTATTCACCGGCTGGCCGCCGGCGCCCCTGATTTTCTCCGTGATCAGAAAACCGGCGATCTGCTCCGGGAATACAGCGCCTGTGGGATGGTACTGGACAGAATCCATATAGAGAAGTTTAGCCCCGGCGCGGTAAGCGATAACCAGCCCGTCGCCCGTAGCGCCGTAGTGGTTGGTCGTGTCAAAGCCTCTAATATGAAGCCGGCCGTAGCCTCCGGTGGCGATGATCGTAGCTTTGGCCTTGATGGTGAAATATTCCTCTGTTTCCATGTTATAGATGACTCCGCCGGCGCACCGTCCTTTAGCGTCAAGAATAAGCTCTACTGTTGGCATAAACTCGAGGACGGTAATTTTCTCAGGGTGATTGCGCACCTCGTCCATCAGGGTCCGCATGATTGCGGCGCCGGTGTAGTCGCGGCAGGAATGCATTCGTTTGCGGGAAGTCCCGCCGCCGTGGAGGACGTACATTGAACCATCAGGGTTTTTGTCCCAGACGACGCCTAACTCTTCCAGCCACTTGACGACTTCTGGGCCGTCCTCAGTCAGAGCGCGAACCAAGTCCGGCTTATTGTCGAAGTGCCCTCCGCCCAGGGCATCGAGGTAATGCCGGGTAGGGGAGTCCTGGGGCGTCACAGCAGCCTGCATTCCTCCCTGCGACATCATCGAATTGGCATCACCTATTCTCAGCTTCGTCGAGATAATGGATTTGGCGCCGTTTTGCATGGCTATGATGGCTGCTGCGCAACCGCCTCCGCCTCCGCCGATGATCAAGATATCCGTTTCATAATCGGGTTTGGTGAGGTCGAAAAGCTCAGGCTTGATCCGGCTGTGCGATTCCAGAATATCCGCGACTTCGGTCGTGATTTTTTCCCCTTTGTTCGGGCCGACATGAATGACCCGGCGCGCCTCCGGCTTATAATCGGGATGGAACTTGTTGAGGACATCATCTCTTTCGTCAGCGCTCATTGGAAGAAAAACAGGCTTTCCGGATTTTTCGAGCTCAAACCTCTTCGGCCTGGTCTCTTCCACCAATTTAAGGGATTCATGCATATATTCTGGATACATTTGACGCTCCTTTATTCCGTATCTCTGGCGTAATATCTCTTTTTGAGTTCGTCCCGTTTCATCGCCATCATCTCTTTGTATTCTTTATCGAATTTTTTCGCCTTAACTTCTTTCAGTCTCCGCTCGAGCTCGGGGCTTTTCGCGGCAAGATATCTTCCGTAGAGTCTCCTGCCGAGCAATCCGACATTGTAATGGACGATTTCCGCCGGGCAGCGAATGGCGCAAAGGCCGCAGCTAAGACAGTCAAAGGAGAGGTCCATGACCTTCTCGATGTCCCCGCGGATGGCGGCCTGGATGTAATCCATGACCTCGAGGCTCTGGGGGCAGGCTTTGGTGCAGGTGTTGCAGGCCAGGCAACGAAAGATTTCCGGGTAGAGTTTTTGGAAAGCCGTAATATTGGGCTCCAGTTTTTCTATGTCATAGACAGGCTTTTGGGCTGGGATAACGGGAAGCTGGGAGAGCCACATGCCTTCCTCGACCAGAGTCGCGCAGGCCAGGCCTGTATAGATCTTGTAGTCACCGGGCAGACGATAAACCGTGGCGCAAGCCCCGCAGAATCCCTCCCGGCAGCCGGCCCCTCTCTTGATCTGGTAGCCGGCATATTCGATAGCGCCCATGATGGTCGCATCAGCGGGCACTTTGTGCGCCTTTCCCATGATATACACGGTGGCCATCTTTTTCTCGACGGCTTGTTTTTCAATTTTGACTTTTTTGACTTTAGCTGGCTTATTCGGCTTTTTTTGAGTCTGTTTCTTCTTTGCCATCATCTCATCTCCTTCTCGATTTAAAGCTTCCCCACTCAATACTCTTGAGGCAGCTTTTTGAGTTCGGCCCAGGAATAGACAGGGCCGTCTTTGCAGACATAATGCGGACCAATATTGCAGCGGCCGCATTTCCCGATACCGCATTTCATCTTGTTCTCAACCGTGGTGTAGATCTGTTCGTCATCGAAGTGAAGATCTTTGAGCGCTTTGATGACAAACTTGATCATGATCGGAGGTCCGCAGGTTATGGCGATCGTGTCGGCGGGAGAGGGCTTTTTGTCCAGAACATTCTGGGGGACAAACCCGACAAATTCGTTCCAGCCCGGCTCGGCCACGTCAATGGAGAGGAACACTTTCATCTTATTCTTCAATCGCTCGCATTCTTCTCTAAAAACGAGGTCCTTGGACGTTCTGGCCCCGTAAATCAGAGTCAATTCGCCGTATTCCTCTTTTTTGAGCAGGGCAGTCTGGAGGAACGACCAGATCGGCGCCAGGCCGATGCCTCCGCCGATGAACAGGATGTTTTTTCCTTTCCAGTCTTCAATCGGAAACCCGTTGCCGTAGGGTCCTCTGATACCGATGAGGTCGCCGACTTCCATCTCGTGGAGGGCTGTGGTGACTCTTCCCATCTTAAGGATGCTGAATTGGAGGAAATCTTTGACCAGCGGCGATGACGAGATGGAGATCATCGATTCGCCTTTGCCGAAGACGGAGAGCATGGCGCACTGCCCGCAGCGGTATTCGAAATTGCTCCCGTTCGCAAAAGCGGTCCGGAACGTCTTGATCGCCCTCGCGCCGCCCACTTCTTCCTTGATCTCGATGATTTTGGCCAGCTTAGGGATATAGACGTTATGTTCCATGTTCGTTGACCTTATCCAGGACTTTGATGATATCGATCCCGACCGGGCAAAAGGAAATGCACCTTCCACAGCCGACGCACTGGAACTTATCATAATTTTCGACAAAGTACTGGAATTTATGGAAAAGCCTCTGGCGGAGCCTGGAGGCTTTTTCAGGCCGAGGGTTGTGCCCCGAGGAATGCATGGTAAAATCGGGGAACTGGCAAGTATCCCAGGTCCTGACTCTTCTTCCCTTAAGAGGCGATACGGAATCCACTTCATCGTTGATGTCAAAGCAATGGCAGGAGGGGCAGAGATAGGTGCATATGCCGCAGCGGATGCAGCTCATGGATTCTTCGTCCCAGATGTTAGAATCGAACATTCCTTTGAGTTTTGAGGCGATGCTCCTGGCATCCTTGAGCTGGCGCTTGAGTTTCTTCGCCGACTCCGCCTGGACAGCTTTGGCTTTCTTTTGATCTTCAGGCTTCGCGTCCTGGAAGAGCCCTTTGCGAGCATGAATAAGCTTCTCTCCGTTTTCTGTCAGGGACTTGACGAAATACTTGTCCCCGAGGTCAGTGAGCAGGATATCAAGTCCTTCCTCTGAGCATGGCGATCCTTCCACCGAGAGGCAGAAGCAATTTTCCGAGGGCGGTGTATCGCAGGCTAAGCCGACCAAAATCGTCTGGTTTCTTCTCTTCCAGTAATAGGGATCGGTAAATTCACCGCTGAAAACTTCGTCCAGGAGCCAGGCTGCTCTGGCGTCGCAGGGCCGCACACCGAAGATAGCAGTCTGTTCCTCTGGGGGCAGGATTTCCTTGACCTCGAGCGTCTCTTGATTGTTTTCCGTTGTCTTCGCAAACTCCAGGAAGGCCTCACTCTGGGGAAAAAGGAGCTTCTTCGGCGGAAGAGTCGTGTTGAGGAAATCAAGGTTCATTTCTTCATCGCTGATTTCCACATAGTTCCAGCGGTCCTCTTCTTCCTTTTTGGGAAAATAGACTTTATACGATGTGAGCGTCTTCACCCATTGGGGCAGGGCCTTTTTTGTCAATATTTTTTCCATCGTCTTACCTGATGAAATCCTCGGGATCGTCATCTTTAAAGCAGGAAATGAGAGGAGGCTGAGCCGGGTCAAAACCAACCTCATAGCCAAAGAGCTCTTTGGCTTCTTTTTCTAACTTTTTATTGAGAAACCGGAGCGGAATATCCAAGGGACAGGCTCTCTCGCATTCTCCGCAGTCGATGCACCGCCCGGCTAAATGGATAGCCCGGACAAAGTGATAGACGAAATTCTCGGAGGATTCAGGTGACCTCTGGATCCATTTGATTTTTTGGGCTTTTTCCTCGGCCGATGTATCGGCAGCAACGGCCAGATTGATGCTGTCGACGACGCACTCATCGCAGTAACACATTGGACAGACTGAGCGGCAGGCATAGCAGCGGATGCATTTATCCAGCTCCGCCTTCCAGAAGTTCCATCTTTCTTCT
>Ga0315280_10002594_pt1 | contig 29117 bp, 32 predicted proteins | sample YL17G06_40_MG_FD_203697 | JGI IMG/M metagenome (GOLD analysis project Ga0315280, IMG submission 203697) | Sediment microbial communities from Yellowstone Lake, YNP, Wyoming, USA - YL17G06_40 | ecosystem: Environmental > Aquatic > Freshwater > Lake > Sediment | place: USA: Wyoming | collected... | reverse complement strand
AAGAAAATACGCCAAGGATTATGTGCAAGAACTGACCTGGCATTTTAACACAAGGAAAGATATTAAAAATCCGCTTAAAACCTTATCAGAATTAACCTAGCCCGTTCCAGATACTTTACATGACCCACAAAGTTGACAAAATGTGTAAACTATACTACACTTTATTTGAGCCTAAAGGAGGGCTCAAATATGGGGAAGCCCATTGCCGTCTTCCAGGGAAGGACCAGTAGCGATAACCCCCATGCAGTGGTCAAAGGGGTGGACACTTTCGGAACGAAGGATCTCAAGACCGGAACCTTGCACACAGATGGTCAAAGGTATGAAGATGCCGTAGACCATGCTTCGAAGTGTTCAGGGCACCCGGGCACAAAGAAATCCTGACCTCCTGTTCCCTGGCGGGGTCTGCATAAGTCGCATGTCGCAGCAGACCCCCCTTTTTTTATCTTCAATTTCATAGCTTAAAGAATAAAAAAGACCATTAGGTCCGTGAGTAGTTTCGAGAGGTGAATCTAGCCGACATTGCATGTCGGCTAATTACTTGTAAGCGAACCTCTTCCTTTTTCGAACTCTATCTCAACCGCTAAAAATCTGCGAGTTGAGCGTTATTGTTCCGTTGAAATATGCGGGTCGCCGTAGGCAGGAATGGATAACCGCATATTTATAGGAACAATAGCTCAACGAGTGTAGATTTGTCAGGTTGATGATAAAGAGAGAAAAAGGGAGGAGTGAGTGGCTATTTGATAAACAGCGTATACGCCGCTCCGGCGGCGAAAATAAGCATCATCAGATAAAGCACTGGGTGCGGGAGGCGGATGGAGTATTCGGGTATCCTGTCGCCGTTTCTTTTGGCAGAGATATAAACAAAGACCAGCAAGATTGCTTCCAGACTTATCGCCACTCCACCGACCAGTCCGATAATATCTATAAAATTCCTGATGCCGGAAAAGAAAAGCAGATATGGGGGCAATATCGCCAAAAGCCACGCCCACCAATATTTAAAATGGAAATCCTGATGGAGCGATTCTTTCAAAGAAGTGGCGAGATTCAGAAAAATCGTTGACGAGGTTAAGAAGCCGAACAGCGAGCCAATGAAAACAATTTTGGGGCCCAAATAGCCCAAAAGGCCGGATATTGCGTCGGGCGAAGTAAAATCTCCGGAAATACCCACGACAAAAACCGTAAAAATCAGATATAAAACAGCAGGAATAATTGTGCCCATTACCAGCGCTTTTTTAAACTTATTCTCGCTGCCGATAAGGGCTTCTCTAACCAGAGGAATGCCCGGCATAGAGTTCATCGCGAATAAAACAACGCCGAAAGGCAAAAACCAAAAATCTTTTACCCCCAAAGCATAGTTTGCAAGGTCAACGCGCTTGGCTCCCAACAGGGCTATCAGCAGAACTACAAAACCGAGCAGAAGCATCATAAAAAAGTCAAATCTGGAAACCGTTCTTAGCCCCTTTAGCACTAAAATTGAGGCGGCAATCAGGAAAATAGTGCTGAACGCAAAAGGTGAAAAATTAAAATAAGGGGATAAAATGTTGGTCAGGAAATCGCCGCTTATGATGATAACTCCGACAAGTGCGCCGTAAACTGCGACCCAGAAAAGAAACAGGTTAAATTTCTGCGCCCAAGGGCCCAGATACTTCTTTACATAGCCGACAAACTGATGACGCTCATGAGTGCGCAAAACAACCTCGCCGTATAAAAGATTGGACAATAAAACCAGCCCGACTACGCCCAGCAAAAATAAGAGGCCGACTCCAAAGCCGGCTTTTTGAAAAGCGAATGGCATTCCGTATATCCCCACCCCTACAGTGGAGCCGACCAGAACCGCCACCGCATACCAAAATCTGTTTGGTTTAAACTTATCAAACATTATTATTTGTCTTCTTCCTCTTCAGAATGGTCATATCGGGCACCGGGCAATTTGCCAACCAATCTTTTCTCAAATTGCCAAAACACAAGGAGAACCACATAACCAACAAAGGTTGTTATCAGAGCACCGTAAATAAAACCAAGACCAACGGCGAGACCGACGGCTGCCACCAGCCACAAAGTTGCCGCCGTCGTGGCTCCGATAACACGGGAACCTTTTCGCATTATGGCACCGGCGCCGATAAAACCGATGCCGACTACAACATTGGCTATCAGATGGTAATCAAAGCCGGCGACACCGTTGACTGAAGGATATTTTTCAAAAAGAAAAATAGTGATAAGCGAGAAAAGCGCCGCGCCGATCGCCGTCAGCGAGTGGGTCCTTAGACCGGCCACTTTATGCGACCACTCGCGCTCAAAACCCACGGCCGCTCCTAATACCGCCGCAATGGCTATTCTTTTTAGAATTTCCAGCTCGGTAAGCATTACATCTATTATACCATCATTCCACCGTTTGCCAGCAAAATTTTTCCACAGCCAATCTCACCCACAATTTCCAAAACATAAAAGCCGAGTTTCCTCGGCTTCAATCATTGGGTAAATTCAGTGCCCTTTTCAGTTTATCCGCTTTGTGCAGGAGGGTTTCGGCTTCATCCATCATAGGCTTGGATTTTCCGGAGATGTCATGGTAACATGAGCCGAAGATAGTTCTAAGTTGATCATAAACCCTATCTAAATCCAGTTTTGCGAGAGGCAGCCCCAGCAACTTCTTGCAGACCTTGATTCTGCTTGAGAAGGAAAGGCCGCCGTTCCAAGGCCCAAACGTTTCAATAAGGTCTAACACTGTAGAATTCCTCTCCAATAGCAGATCACAGCCCATGGCCTTATAGGGCTCGGGGCAACACCGTACTATATCTTCCAGATTTCGCCTTGAAAAACCGTATTTTAGAAGTTTGTCCCATGCTTTGGCCTTCCAGGGTTCAGGAACGAATATTATGAACCACCCAACGAGCTCATCGCTTGAGGCCCCTTCAAATAGAATTTTCGCGGCCTCGGCCTTGTAAAAGTCGGGGGTATCTGTGCCACTGATGATGCTCTTCAAATCATCTCTGGAACAATTTCTTTCGAGCAACTCTTTCCAAGCTCTGGCCTTGTCAGGCTCAGAACAATTACTGCCACTGTAAATAATGGCACAGAGGTCAGAATTTGAAAGCTCTTGCTCCCATAATTTCTCCATGGCCCTAGCTTTCCAAGGACTAGGTACGGTCCAGACAATACGGAAGAGGTTGTCTACCGAAGGGTTTTGCCGCAAGAGCTGTCGCGCAGCCAAGGCCTTCCAGGAAGGAGGGGCTTCGAAAAGAAGTTTCAGGAGAATCTCCTCAGGGCACGAACTAAGTTTTCCCATAATGCCTCCTTGTCTTGTTAAGCTACTGCATATCTACTAAACAAGTATGGCACGCTAGGCGTACTCTGTCAAACTCCAAGCTCGGAGCAAGCGAGGATAGCCCCAGATTTTCTTTATTATCTGCCGACTAGTAAATAAGCGAGTTGAGCGTAATTATTTCTCTGCAATTTGATGAAGACTATGGAAGTCGGACTTCCATAGTAACTTGCAAGAGCCCCCTAGGATTTTGGTGGGGGCTTATCTTATAAGGATTAGGTTTACCAAATTATTAACGCACAAAAGGAACCAGAAAAAAACGATAACGACTCTTTCGTGCGGTTGGAACTCCCTAAAAGCGAGAATAATAAGGATGGTGCAAAAGAAAACTTTATACACAATCAGACCCGCGCCGTTACCCATGTGCTCAAGAGTGAATCTTACAAGGGGGTTCCCTTCTATGACCGCCATGTTTGTTTTTTCGCCTCGCACCAAAAACAACCAAGTGCTTAGTCCGTCCAGCAGATTCAAACAAAATACTGCTGGCCATGCTACTCTTGCGGAGGAAATGACAGAAAACAATTTCGGAAAGAATCTTACGGCCCCGTCTGTTAAAAACTTTGAAACCACCAGAAGTAGAGATACAAGGACAAAAAAGATAATTGTGTCTTTGCTCACCTCACCTCCTCATTTTCAAAGAATCAGGTTCTGTCCCACAAGCATAACATTTTTAAACCTATTGGTCAAGCATATTGGAAAAGTAAGGGCTGCTGGCAAAGCCAGCGGCCCTTAGCCACAAAAATTCCCCAGCAACGATTTATCTCTTCAACGCAATCTTTAGTACCTCGTCCATATCTTTGACGAATTTAAATTTCAGGTCGCGGCGGATCTCGCGAGGAACATCCTCGGCTATATCTTTTTTGTTGTCCGCCGGCAAAATCACGATTTTAAGTCCAGCCCGATGAGCGGCCAGCACTTTTTCTTTAACTCCGCCTATCTCCAGCACCTTGCCTCTCAAAGTCGCTTCCCCCGTCATGCCTATATCTTTTTTAATCGGCCTGTTAGTAAGGAGTGAGATAATGGCGGTTGCCATGGCAATGCCTGCGGAAGGACCATCTTTGGGAATGGCGCCCGATGGGACATGAACATGAATGTCTTCCTTATAGAAATCTTCTTTTATACCAAGCTTAGCCGCTTGAGACCGGGCAAAGCTCAATGCCGCCTGCACCGACTCTCTCATCACTTCGCCCAAATGTCCTGTCAGCAATAACTTGCCTCGCCCCGGCATTTTTGACGCCTCAATTGACAAAACCTCGCCACCAACGGGAGTCCATGCCAGCCCTGTTGCCACTCCGACTTCGTCTTTGGTCTCCGCCTCCTGATGGCTGTATTTTATGGGGCCGAGATACGTATGCAACGTCTTGGAGTTAACCGATATTTTACCTTTCGCTTTTTTCTCAACGATTCTGCGCGTTACTTTCCTGATAATGGCCGCAATTTGGCGTTCCAAATCGCGGACCCCCGCCTCTCTGGTGTGTTTGCGGATTATATCCGCCAAAACCTGGTCGGTGAAAGCGAGGGTTTTATCTTTCAGGCCGTGCTCACGGAAAAGTTTAGGCAACAGAAATTGCTTGGCGATGTGAAGTTTTTCATCTTCGGTGTAGCCCGGGAATTCAATTATTTCCAGCCGGTCGCACAAAGCGGGAGGAATAGTATCCAATATATTGGCCGTAGTAATAAACAAAACGTCGGAAAGGTCAAAAGGAACTTCCAGATAATGGTCGGAGAATGAAAAATTTTGTTCGGGGTCAAGGGCTTCCAAAAGCGCCGCGGAAGGATCGCCGCGGAAATCAATGCCGACCTTGTCAATCTCGTCAAGCATAAAAACAGGATTGCGGGTCCCCGCGGTATGAATCCCCTGCACAATTCTCCCCGGCAGGGCGCCGACATAGGTCCGCCTGTGGCCGCGGATTTCCGCCTCATCCCGCAAACCGCCCAATGATACGCGGATAAATTTGCGTCCCAAAGCACGGGCGATTGACTTACCGATAGACGTCTTGCCGGTACCGGGCGGGCCGACAAAGCACAGAATCGGCCCCTTTATTTTGCCAACTTGTTTTTGGACGGCAAGATATTCAAGAACTCTCTCTTTGGCCTTTCTCAAACCGTAATGGTCTTCATTCAAAATTTTCTCGGAGTTTTTAAGCTCAAGCTTTTTATCGCCGGATTTTTTGGACCACGGCAGTTCAACAAGCCAGTCAAGGTAGGTTCGCAAATAGGAAATCTCCGGACTGAACGACGGCATTCTTTCAAGACGGTCCAGTTCCTTCAGCGCTTTCGCCTCGGTTTCTTTGGGCATGCCGGCAGATTTAATCTTTGCTTTCAGGGTGTCAATCTCGCCCTTCTCGCCGTCTATGCCGAGCTCTTTTTCAATGCTCTTCATCTGCTCGCGCAAAAATACTTCTTTCTGCATTTTGCCCAGCTGTTTTCTCGTCTCTTTGACGACATTTTTCTCGGCCTCAATTATTTCAAACTCGCGGGAAATGAAAAAGTTTATTTTCTTCAGCGCATCAATCGGGTCAATCGTTTCTAAAATATCCTGCTGGTCCTTAAGCTCAAGATTAAGATTAATAACAATGAGATGCACCACCTGCTCGGGGTCTTTCACCTGATTCAACGCCATAATGAGGTCTTGGACGACAGCGGGCATTCCCCTGATTTCCGTCAGCTTCTTGAATTGCTCAACCGTAGCCCGTACCAAGGCCTCCGCCTCCACGCCGCGCGTCGGTACGGCTTTGATGGGCTCAATTTTTGCTTTGAAAAACGGTTCTACTTGAAGAATGTCTTTTATTCTCACGCGGGCGATCCCTTCAACGTTAATTTTCGCCGAGCCGTCCGGCAGCCGGTGGATCTCAAAAACCCTGCCCACTGTCCCGACTCTGAACAGGTCTTTCTGGTCAATGTCGTCGTAAATATTCTTTTGGGCGACAAAAACAACCAGCTTATCTTGAGAGGCGGCGAAATTCAAGCTGTTGACCGATTTGGGCCTCTGGACCAAAAGCGGGATGGCAACGCGCGGAAAAAGCACCACATTTTTAAGTGGTATCAGCGAGAGTTCGTCTTTTATTTCCAAATTGTCTACATTAAAAACGCTCATCTAAATAAAGGATTATAATAACAATGTTTTGAGAAAAAATCAAGTATGGTGGCCAGTTTATAAATCAAAGCTTTCTCCTTCTGCCGGCGCGACGGCATTGATACCAAGATTATCGTGCACTAAATTAGCCAAGGTTCTCGCCGCTTCCTCTTCCCCTTGCACGACAAAAACCTCTTGGGGTTCCCCGCCCTCCCGTTTTGAACTGGCCACCCACTTTAAAAGGCCGGGTTGGTCGGCGTGGGCCGAATAGCCGCTCAAATTCTCAACGCGGCAATTGACGGGCACCGACTGACCAAGAATTCTAACTTCCTTATCACCTTTCTGTATCCGTCTGCCCAAGCTTCCGTCAACTTGGTAGCCAACGAATAAAATAGCGCTCTTTGGGTCAGGAAGATACCTGATCTCGTGATGCAATATTCTCCCGCCCTGACTCATCCCCGAACCGGCGATAATGACCTTCGGCGGTGGAATGTCGTTTATCATTTTTGACTCCTCGGTGGTCGCGGTCATTTTAAGGCCGGGGAAATTAAAAATATCGTCGCCGGATCTGATTAAATACACCGCCTCCTTATTAAAGCATTCGGGGTGTCGTTGATAAACGGCCGTCATTTTAATCGCGAGAGGGCTGTCAATAAATATAGGCACTTTCGGGATACGATTGGCGTTAAAAAACTCATTCAACTCAAATAAAAGTTCTTGCGTGCGTTCTATGGCAAAGGATGGGATCATCAGTACTCCTTCGTGCTTTATGGTATCTTCAATCGCGCTGATTAACTTCTCTCTCCGCTCTTCCCGCGCCTCATGCACGCGGTCGCCGTAAGCGGACTCAACCACGACATAATCGGCGCCGTTTATTGTGTCGCTGGGCCGCAAAAGAGGCGTCGGAGAATTACCCAAGTCGCCGGAAAAGTAAATCTTTCTAGTTTCTAGTTTCTGGTTGCTAGTTTCTAGAGATTGGAGATCCGAATTTTTACTAGAAGCTAGAAACTGAAAACTAGAAACTGCTTTCCATTGTATTTCAACAATGGAAGAGCCTAATATGTGGCCGGCATCGTGAAAAATAACTTTAACGCCCCCTCCCAAATCAATCGGCTCATAATAATTGACACCCTGAACCAAAGACGTTAAGCCGTCCAAGTCCTTCTGTTCAAAAAGAGGAGCATGCCCGTTTTCTTTCGCTTCCTGTTGGATTTGCTTCATATTGTCGGGCAGGGCAACGGCCATTAAATCGCGCGTGGCAGCCGTGGTATAAATTTTTCCCCTGAACCCATCTTTAAAGAGCTTGGGTAGGCGGCCTATATGGTCAATATGGCTGTGCGTTACGAAAACATAATCGATTTCTTCGGGATTGTAATTGAACGGCTGGTAATTCAAATCCTCGGCATATTTCGTGCCTTGGTTTAATCCGCAATCAATCAGCATTTTAACGGTGCCGGTGTCCAAGAGATAATTAGCTCCGGTTACCGAACGGGCACCGCCATAAAAAATCAATTTCATTGATTTTTTAAATCCCAAATCCCAAATCCCAAATAAATTCAAAATTCTAAACTCAAATGTTCAAAACGGTTTGGAATTTGTGATTTTGGTCATTGGAATTTGTTTGTTATTTGGTGCTTGGTGTTTGGTGCTTGGGGTTTATAGCAACGATATCAGGTATCCTATTATCGTTGCTAATGCTATCGGCGGTAATGCCGCCATGGGACGGCGGATTTTCTGATTGGTGAAAATCAAATGCATTAAGAACAGGCCCAGGGCGGAAAAGAAAGCGACAATTACGGATTGGTTTAACGATATCCTAACTAAAGAAGCGGAAAGAAGCAGAGGCAAAATCACATCACCCGAGCCCAGAATCATAAACTGTTCACCCGGCGCAACTTGAGCCATGCGCTCCTTGAAACCTCCAAAAGTTGCCGGAACGACGAAGCCGAAGATTGCCCGTGATTGGATCATCGCCTCTGCAAGTTCAACCATGTGTCTTGTTTTATATACCGCGATAATGTCGTAAAAAGAAAGAATAACCAAAATCAGGATTACGGTCCCCGGCGCAAGAGAAATCCCCAAAACCGCTCCCACCCCCGCGAACGTTAAAACCATTACCAAGTCCTGCAAGAAAACATTATTAAAAAGCCAAAACAGGATCAAAAGCAAAACCGCAATAAAAGCTGAGATAAACGGAGAGAACCAAATAGCCAACATCTCTTGGGCCCCCGCAAATACGACAAAGGTCAAAAAAACTTTGAAAAAGACCGAACTTACTGATTTAAATCTTCTGACTATGAAAATTAGGAAAAGAACAAGAATCACTAAAATCGCGAAGTCGTAAAAAGAAAATCCGCTTATCCGCGCCGGCTGGGCAGGACCCAGCGCGGGCAAAAATTTATAAGCCGCATAGATGCCGGCCAGTTGAGTAAGGCCGAATAGGAGAAGAATTCTTAAAAAAAGCGGGAATTTTAATTTTATCATTTAGTAAGCCAGGGCTTATCGGGAAATTTTTGGATAATGTATCTGTAGCCGACTTCCGAGGCGGAGATCCCGATATTGTCTTGCTGAAGCCACTGGTCAATCAGCGATTTTTCTTCGGGCGAAACGGTTCTCAATTTCGTGCTTGAAGAATTGAGAATTTCGGTATCGGAATTAAAATTCCTCATGGCAATCAAAAACCAGCCCATCAAAAAAGCAGAAACCGCTAAAACGACGACCGAACCAAGCCATGATTCTACTCTGAACGTAAGAGGATTTTTCATGCCAATTTTTTCAACGAAGCCAGCAAACTTGTTTGCGACGCTGAGTTGTTAGAAAACTTGAGCACCCTCACACCTATTGGGTCCAAAGTCCTATATAATCTCTGACTAGAAGCCGTTAGGCGACTACGTCTTATGGCTGTTGGTTAAAGATTACTCTGGCTCCAATAGGTGTGAGGGTAAGTAACTGTTACCAATCGGGCTTCGCGACTATGCTCGTCCTCTTGGACAAATACTTATTGCGGCCTAACAATTACAGTCCCTTCCTCGTTCGGATTTTTGCCATTATGATATCCGAAAGTGCCCGACTCGGTAAATGTAAAAGTAAATGAATCCTTCGGGGGTACGTCGTTTATGCTGTCAAAACCCGCCAGCTCCGGAACGCCGCTTGCGCGATCAGAAACAACGCGAATTGATAAATTGCTGTCATTTTGGAATTTCACGCTGTCGCCGACATGGATTCGTATGTTAGTCGGACTAAAAACGCCCAAGCCATAATAAACGGTGTAAACCCGGGGTTGGCGGGTAGGAGTGGGGTAATTGGCCGGCGATTGAATGGCCACAACTAGGCCCTGATTGTCGCGCCCGAAATACATCACCGCCACGGCAAAGCCGATTAAAACTAAAATGACAAACAGCCAAATGATGCCGTTTGGTTTTGATTCGTCAGATTCCATTAGTTGTATTTTACCACAAAAAAATAACTTCGCCACCATATCCTCAATTTCCCCTCCGATGTTCTCGCCCCCACACCTATGCATAGGTGTGGGGGCGAGTCCATATAGGGGAAATTGAGGATATGGCGGCTTCGACACTGCTGTATTGAAAGTGCTGGAGTAATGTTCGGCAAAAAAGAAAACGAGCCGAAGCCCGTTGTTGCCTAGTCGCTCTACCTTAGAGCATTATAGATTATTAACCTTGGCGATCCTGCTCTAAAAACCTTTTCGGGTAACCAATCCGGACGGGAGTGTAATGCAAGACCTACATAAAGACCGAACATCCCAACAGAAAAGAAACAAAGAACAAGTAAAAAACGTTTGATGCTTTTTTCGTCTGAAAAAGCGGCCCAACAAGCAGAGACGAGAGCAAAAAAACCCAACTAAGAAGGGTAGCAACAATGAAAAAATCCTCCAGCCTTCGTAACTCCTCCATTCTCTTCCTCCTCCTCTATTTTAAATCCTCTACAACTGCTTTATCGGACCAAGGGATTTTTTTGCCTCCGGATACCGCAATGGAGGTTTCGGACCCTTTGCCCGTTATGACAACTATATCACCGCTTTCTGCCAATGTCAAGGCCCGTCTAATGGCCTCTTTCCGGTCTAGTATTTTTTCGTATTTTGGGATTTGGTGTTTAGGATTTGTTTGGGATTTGGTGCTTGGTGCTTGGTGCTTTGAAAATCCCAATTCAATTTGTTCTAAAATTAAATTGGGATTTTCATCATATGGGTCTTCGTTAGTTAAAATTATCCTGTCGCAATACTCGGCGGCTATTTTGCCGAATTCCGGCCGTTTCCATTTGTCCCTGCCGCCCCCCGCCGCACCGAATACGCAAATGAGTTTTTTAGCACGCGGTTTCAGGTTTTTATAAACCGCCTCCAATGAATCCGGCGTATGGGCGTAATCAACAACAACTTTAAACTTTAAACCTTTAAACTCTGCATCTATAACTTCCATTCTGCCGGGAACCGACTCAATCAAGTTTAGGGATGCAACCGCTTTATCCATATCCAGATTGTAGGCATAGGCCACCGCCAAAGCCGCCAGCGCGTTATATTCGTTAAAGTCACCTAATAATTTTAACTCCAACTTCGGATCTTGATTTTTGAATTTTGAACTTGTTATCATCCCCCATTCCTTACCGAAAGTCACCTTTGTCCTCGCTCGGTAGTTAGTAAATTTCTCAAAATAAGGGTCGTCAATATTTAAGATATGTTTATTTATCGTCTTCAGAAAAAGTCTTTGCTTGGCGGCTATGTAATTTTCAAAAGAGCCGTGGCTTTCGAGATGCTCGCGGTGAAGATTGGTAAAAACAGCGCAATCAACATTAACACCCGCAAGGCGGTTCTGGGCAATGCCTTCGGAGGTCGCCTCCAGAACGACATACTTGCAGCCGGCATTTTTTGCCCGATATAAAAACTTCTGCAGTTTCAGCCGGCCCGGGAGAGTCATTTTCAGGATATTCGGCCAGGTGTGGTCTTTTATCTTAAATCCCAAAGAACCGATTGCCGCAACCGGTTCGCCCTGTTCCTCCAAAATCTTTGAAACCATAAAAACGGTGGTGGACTTTCCCTTTGTTCCGGTAACCGCGATTACTTTCATTGACCGCGACGGAAAGCGGTAAATAACCGCCCCAAGCATTGAAAGGCACCAATGATATACCGGCTGGCCAAATTTAAAAACTCTCCTCGGGATTATTTTCCTCCCTAAGCCCAATAATCTATTTAAAAAAGTATTTTCTTTAAACAATAACCAAACTTCAGATACTTTGATATATCAAAATATCAAAGTGTTCGAGAATTAGTGTTTTTTCTGCTAAACAAATTGAACAGGGCAAAATGCAAAGGATATTTCTTTTTCAACCATTCAAATGACCCAAATTCCGGGCTCGCGCCGTATTTTTTTAATCTTTTACTCAATGTGATTTCTAGTTTTTTAACTGCCTTCTCGTAACCGCCTGGTTGGTCTGACAGCCACCGATGAACTCTCATGATTGTGTCCGTGCCAACACCCAATTCTTTCTGAATCTCGGCATAAGAGCTCTCTCGTAATAACATTTGGGCGATGATGATTCTCCTGCCAATCATTATTCTCTCGCTCTCGGTCAATAAATCTCTCAAAAATTCTTTCACTTCTTCCCTAGATCCCAAGGAGGCCGCAGCAGTGTACAGCACATCAAGATACCTTATCCTGTCCTTTTCTTTCACTTTTCTCGGTTTTACCTTCATGATTCCTAATATACTAAAATACTTTGATATATCAAAATATCAAAGTGTTAGAGGAATTTTTTGGCAATTTTATAGGCCGAATACCATATCTTGGAAATTGGCAAATCAAATGAGCCCGGGCGGTCAATCGTCCGACCTCCCCAGTTCAATTTGAAACGGGTTACGCCAGGCCATCTTTTCGCGTCAATCCCCCAGAGGTCGTAATCTTCAATTCCGGCCTTCCGCAAAAGCTGAATGATCCGCCAGTGAAGTATGAATGGGGCCATTATTGAACGGTATTCGTAATCGGAAGCACCATGAAGGTAATATCCTGTCCCGTTATAAATCAACACGATTGCCGCCGCCGCCGGTTTATCTTGGTATTTTGCCAAAAAAAGTTTGACCTTCGGGCCATCGTTGTCCCAGTCAAAGTTTAAAAGTTTTTCGTAATAATCTTTGGTGTGGCTGGAGAATTCGTTGCGGGCCGTTGTCTTTTTAAGCAGGCGCCAGAATGTCGCCGTATCTTTGCTTTCATCCACAGTTACTCCGTGATTTTCGGCAACTTTAATATTGTATCTGGTCTTATGGTGCATCGCCGCAAGCAAGTTTATGTCGCTCTCCTCAATATTGATGATCACGGTCTTGGACGGCTGCACTTCTTTGCGGGCTCTTTTAAATCCTGCCTCAACCAACATCTGGGCTACGTTTCCGGTAAGCGGCTCGGCTTTTATAAAGATTGGTTTCTCTTGCTGGCCCAGACCGAACAGATAATCAACAAAACCTCGGGTCGGGCTTTTGAACCCGCCAAGCATCGCGTTAAAATCCATCTCCGGCCCGTGAGGAATATATAAATAATTCCTGCCTAACGGCAGGTCGTGTTTTATGATTTTTGCCGAAACCCCGTTTCTTTCATACTCAAAAACCTCCCGCCCCAGCGATCTCTGAAATTCCACCCATTCTTTAGTTTGCAGAAAAGAGCTTGACATTAAACTTGAATAGTATATAATAATTGTTAGGGTTTATAACGCGGCATTGGAGGTAGATGTGATGCCCTATGTTCATATTGAAGCGGTTCTTTTCTACATATTTCTTTCTGCGGCCGCTTTATGCCTCCTGGTTCTGTTAGGTTTACTGTTTAGTCCAAGATTAGCTAATTCGTTAGGCCAAGAGTATGAGCGCCAAATTTATGGGGGGCTAGTATTATTTGTGGTCTTGGCAGCACTTTTCTATTGGGTAAGCTTTTTCTCTCCGCCCGGATAACTACGTACGTTGCCCGCAAAGTATGTTGCGCTCAGTGTGACAGAAATGCGGGTTTTACCTTTCTAAGATTTGAGCCAACCATTGCAAATTTTTGCATATGGCCAAACGGATAAGAAAAAAACTAGAGCGAGCCCCTATCTAAGAAATTTTCAGAGAGGACTTTGGTAACCCCAGTAGAAGAGCGAAGCTCTCTACGGGGCAAAGCAAATAAGCGAGCAAGTAGCGGGAGACCGAGACCGCAGACCCTTTAGCCCCGAAGGGGTTGATCTGCGCTTGCGCAGATTAAGGTTGAGGAAAGCTCGGAGGGACCCGCGTTACCCCGCAAACTAAGCTCTGCTTAGTGCGGGGCGCAGCGAACGAGCTTATTTGTCAAAGTCCGAACCGAATTTCGTGATAGGGGGTCGCGTTACTTTTTATTTCCTAAAATTTTCAACGCCTCCTTTATCTTCTCCTCCGCCGTCCCCGCCTTATCCGAAACTTGCCTGACCGCGTCTCGCGCCTGATATTGTGAATATCCTAGAGCTATTAGCGCGTCCATTGCCTCGGACTCTGGCCCTAATTCAGTTCCTGCCATCGCTCCGGTAGCCATAATTTTGGTTTTTAACTCAAGAATCAACCTCTGGGCGGTCTTCGGCCCCATCCCTGAAATCTTTCTCAAATATTCATCATCGCCTCTTATTATCCCGATTTGTAGCGACTGCAGGTCGGCTGAAGAAATTATCGCCTGCGCCGACTTCGGGCCGATGCCTGAAACCGAGGTAAGAAGTTCAAAAAAGTTTAACTCTTCCGGAGTTTGGAAGCCATAGAGTTCAACTGACCCATCCCTTGGGTTTAAATTATAGTGCGTAAAAAGCTTGACCTGCGAGCCGATTTTTGCTATACTATTCAAGCTTTTTCCCGGCATAGTAACGCGGTAGCCAACGCCATTAACGTCAACGATAGCGTATTTATTCGTTACCGCCTGCACCGTCCCGCAAAGATAGCTAATCATAAGTTAATAATAAGGCCAAAGGGATTTTTTTACAATTGAGCAAGCCCGCCTAAATTTTTGCGTCTTGGTGGCTGGCCCCCACACCTATGCATAGGTGTGGGGGCTGGGCAGGTAACAAATCCATTGAAATTTTCGTGGTTTTTCGCTGATAAATAAAATTGGGACGGAGTGAGGCCCCGAGCGAATAGCGAGAGGTTGAACGTAAGGGGTACGATTTTTTTATCCAGAAAAACGAGAAAATTTCAATGAGATTTGTCTGACCGGAACGCCAAGCAAAAATTTAGGCGAGCGCGCGTATGTTTAAACTATCCTCAAAATTCAAACCCACCGGTGATCAACCCCAAGCAATTGAAAAACTAACTCGGGGGCTTTTGGATGGTAAAAAACACCAGACGCTTTTGGGCGTAACCGGCTCGGGCAAGACTTTCACCATCGCCAACGTCATTGCCAACATCGGCAAACCGACGCTGGTTATTTCCCATAATAAAACGCTTGCCGCCCAGCTCTATCAGGAATTCCGCGAATTTTTCCCGCACAACTCTGTCCACTATTTCGTCAGCTACTACGATTACTACCAGCCCGAGGCCTATATCCCCCACACCGACACCTACATAGAAAAGGACGCAAAAATAAACGAAGAGATCGACCGTCTGCGTCATGCCGCTACTCAAGCGCTTCTGACACGCGATGATGTCATTATCGTCGCCTCCGTTTCCTGCATCTACAACCTCGGCTCGCCCGAAGATTACCAAAAATTGTCCTTGCACCTTTTTGAAGGCCAGAAAATCTCGCCAAAGGATATCGTTAGGGGCCTCTGCCGGCTCCAATACAATCAGGGCATTGAACTCAAAAGGGGAGCTTTCAGAAAGGGCGTGAACGAAATTGAAATAGCCCCTCCGTCCGGCGACAAGGTCACGAAAATAAAATTAAGCGGCGATAAAATAACCAGAATTATGGTTGCGGAAGGTTGCGATTTGGACGCTCCTCTAGATAAAGAGCTACGCTACGAGAGAATAGTTGAAACAAGAATTTTTCCTGCCAAGTATTGGGTGGCCACGGACAACCGGATTGATCTCGCCATTGCAAACATAAAAGCCGAACTGCAGCAGCATTTGATAAAATTGAAAAAACAGAGTTTGTACGTGGAGGCCGAGCGTTTGAAACAAAGAACCGAAGAGGACATCCGCATGATAAAACGCACCGGCTACTGTCATGGCATAGAAAACTACTCTCGCCATCTTGATTTCAGAGAAGCAGGGGAACCGCCGTTCACGCTTCTGAATTTCTTCTCCGCCAAAGGCGGATCCGCCTCTGGCGGAAAAACCAAGGGCGACTTCCTGACAATCATAGACGAGTCCCATCTCACAATTCCCCAATTAAAAGGAATGTCCCACGGCGACCATTCGCGAAAATCAACTTTGATTGAATACGGTTTCCGCTTACCATCGGCCCTGGATAACCGGCCACTGCGTTTTCCCGAGTTTCAAAAAAGCGTCAATCAAGTCATCTATCTTTCAGCCACGCCAAAGGAATACGAACTTAAAAAATCCGGCAAGAACGGATTGACCGAACAACTCGTCAGACCGACGGGATTACTAGACCCGACGATTGAGATCAGGCCCACACATAATCAAATCGGCCATTTGCTGGACGAAATAAAAAAGCGGGTGGCGGCGGGCCAGAGAATCTTGGTTACCACACTGACAAAAAGAATGGCGGAAGATCTGTCCGAACATCTCGCGGAAAAAGGCATTAAAGTCAATTACATACACTCGGAGATAAAAACGCTGGAGCGGTTAGAAATAATCCACGACTTGCGGCTGGGAAATTACGACGTGATTGTCGGGGTCAATTTGCTGCGGGAAGGGCTGGACTTGCCCGAAGTGTCGCTGATTGCAATTCTGGACGCCGACAAAGAAGGTTTTCTGCGGAACGCGACTACTTTAATCCAAACGATGGGACGGGCAGCAAGGCATCTGGACGGCCACGTAATAATGTATGCCGACAAAATGACCGGTTCAATGGAAAATGCAATTCGTGAAACAGAGCGCCGACGCAAAATCCAGGAAGAATATAACGCCAAGCACGGCATAACTCCGGCATCAATCCAGAAAGCGGTTAAACGTTCGGATTTGCCGTCCTCAAAGAAAGCGAAAATAAGCAGGTGGTACAGTTACGACCCGGTTGACGGCAAAGAAGATCTGGAAAAACTGCCCGTATCCCGCCGTATAGAAATTATGACCAAACAAATGGAACGGGCGGTAAAAGAACTCAAATTTGAATACGCGCTTTATTTGAGGGAAGAGGTGTTGAAATTAAGGAAAGAGGCGTCGTGCAGTTAATTACCCCAATTTTTTGCTCCGTGTCCCGCGCGATAAAATCCTGTTGTGATTTTATTCGTTTTTCTGGATAAAAAAATCGTACCCCTTGCGTTCAGCCCCTCGCTACGCTCGGGGCTTCACTCCGTCCCAATTTTATTTATCAGCGAAAAACTTCATAAAATCACAACTGATTTTTAAATCGCTAAGCCAATATCAAAAAATCGGGGTAATTAACTGCAAGCTTGATGAGTAAAATGTTGCACTTGCCTACCAAACTCGGCTTTAGGCCACCCTTGCATTCCGGGCGGAGATATGGTATAATACAGATATGTAGTTCTTTGGCAGGAATAGTGATATTTCTGCTTGGCAAAGGCTGAAAAAGAACCCCTGTGAAGGATTGCCCAGTGATGGGCAAGGAGAAGGTAATGGAATTCACGAACGAAATGGTGGCCGACCTGTTCCTCGGTCAAGAAGTCATCAACAGGAAGAAGCGGGAGCTCCGGGAGTTCCTACCGATGATTAGAGGGTTGCTAGTGGAGCTGGGAGGGCCATGGCCCAGCATCATCATGGCTCCCCTCTCTCGCTCAGATAACTGGTCATTCTTCCTGGCTAGCGACAACCGCTCTCTCCGAATCATGGGCGAATGCCCCAAGGGCCACTGGCATTCGGATGATGAGTTGGAGTTTTTGGGGGGTGTTATCCTTAAAGCAGGGCGGTGTGGTTGCGGCCTCCACCACATCTCTCTGGTAGAAGCGCTGGCGTTACACGCTGCACTTTCTCAAGCACTGAATGTGTTGGCAGAGCGCGCCCCCGGCCTTGAGGAAAAACTCCAGGTCTTCCTGGAACAGGCCAAGGAGGCCTGACGCCCGCACCCCGACCGTCCCCCGTCTGGCAAAGCCCCGCGCTTTGTCTAGGCGGGGCTTTTGTTTTTTTACAAATGACGCGGGCCAAATGGATTCATTCTCACATTCTCAAGAATGTGAGAATAAGAGATTGGGGAAAGTTAGTGTCTGAACTCAAAATTTGCAAAAAAATCAAGAATATATTAGTATCAGAACTGTGCGCGTTTGGCCAAGTTCAAGGCGAGCACGAGGAATGAACCGAGACGTAGTAGAGCTACGTCGAGGGAGTACCGGAGCGCTCAACGAAGAAATTGGACAAACCCCCCGTGGCTTTGAGCCGCGCCAAGCCCGCAAGAATTCTGGGCTTCGCGGCGAAAAGCGCGCAAGTTCTAAATATGCCAATAACTAAATCGGCCAAAAAGGCCCTAAGACAGTCAAAAAGAAAACAGGTACAGAATACGAAAAGGAAGAATGCCTTCCGGGTTTTGGTTAAAGAGTTTCGGAAGGCCGTAGCGGTAAAAGAGTTTGATAAGGCCAAAGAGCTATTACCTAAGGTTTATAAAGCACTGGACAAGGCCGCCAAAGGCAAAACAATCAAAAAAAATAAGGCCAGCCGGTTAAAGTCAAGACTAACTAAGTCAATCAAAACCCCCGCTTAAGCGGGGGTTTTGATTTCCGTAACTAACATAATTACTGACTCGGTGTTGGTGTAGGTTTCTCTACGCAGAGATTGTAAACCTTCCTAACCGCCTCCCATGCATTCTTGGCGGCTTTCTTATCGGCAGCATATTTATCCTGAATTGCTTTTCTGGCCGTCTGGTATGCAGTACGGGCGGCCTTCTTCGCTTCGTTTGACTTTTGCTCACGGGCCAGTTTATAGGCAGTCTGGTAATCGCCTATCGCTTTTTTCATGGCCGCCAGAAAATCAGTGCGGGCTTTTTCTTTCGCGCTGGCATACACTTTCTTTGCCGTGTTAAACGCTTCCTTGCAGGCCGTGATTTCCGCCTTCCTCGGCTTGGGAGTCGGGGTTCCGGTTGGGCTCACGGATGGTGTCGGGCGGGTTAATGCCCGGCCGCCGTGATTGAGACAGGGCTCAACGTAATAATTTATCGGCGCCCCGTTTCCCGCACAAGATGGGAACTGCTGGCCGTCCTTGCAAACATAAGGTTCACACAGTGTGGGATTTGCGGTCGGGTTTACTGTTGGCTTGCCCCCGGGAAAAAATTGTGGCCAATTTATTTTCGCGACGGCAGGAAAAGCAAAAAGAACTGCTAATAACAAAACTGCTGTTGAGATAATTTTTTTCATAACAAAAATTGTGCTGATTAAAATACCTGTTGATGGACTCGACTCTTAATCCACCAAACCGCATTATAGCAAATTCTGCCCCTTATGTACATCTAAGAATGCCTTGAAACATTCGCCACTATCCCCAAGCCCGCAAGCATGGTAACCAAAGAGGAACTGCCGAAGCTGATAAAAGGTAACGGTATCCCCGTCAGAGGGATAAGCCCGGAGATGGCAGAAATGTTAACGAGGGCTTGGCCGGTTATCCAAGCCATGACTCCCAAGGCCAGTAACTTACCGAATTGGTTGTGGACATTTCTCGCGATGTTAATTAGGGCCAAAGCCAGCATCAGGAAAAGCGCAAGCAGAACAATGGCCCCGACAAAACCGAGTTCCTCAACGATAATCGCGAATATGGAATCGCCGACCGGTTCGGGCAGGTAATTAAATAATTTTTGCTGGCTTTGCCCGAATCCCAAACCGAAAATCCCTCCGGAACCGATACCCAAAAGCGCCTGATTTATATGATAGGCCTCTTTTTGTTTGTCCGCCGTCGAGCTGAAAAACGCCTTGAGCCGGTCAAATCTATAGGGCTCAAGAACGGAGAATGTGCCCAATAAAATGGCCAGCACAAGAATTAAGGCAACGAAATGAGAAAGTTTGGCGCCGGCAAAAAAATACATTGAGAGGGCAATTAGTGTGATTAGCACGAGGGTGCCCATGTCGGGCTGGAGCGATAACAAGAGGCCCGCGAAACCGAACACTAGAAAAAAGGGAGCGATTGAATGAAGCCCCGCATTGAGCCGTCCTTCGTATCGGCTAAACCATGCCGCCAGATAAACGATGAGCGCCAGTTTTAAAAACTCTGACGGCTGAAAACTAAAAAATTTGAAACCCACCCATCTCTGCGCCCCCTTAAAGCTATAACCGATACCGGGAACAAAAACCAAAACCAGAAGGCCGGTAACGATTATCAAAAGAGGCAGGGCAACTTTTCTCCAAAATTTGTAATTTATTCTGGAAAAGAGCAAAAAAATGACAGCTCCCGGCAATGCTCCATATAAAAACTGGTGTATTAAATAATAATAAGAGGAACCGAATTTTTTCTGCCCTTCAACCACTCCTGCAGAAGAGAGCATTATCAAGCCGAAAACCACCAGAATAAACGTCAGGATTGTAAGCATTTTGCCTGATTTTGACATTTGCATTGTCTTAATTGTAAACACCCCGCCCCAATTTTGCAAAGCATTCTGGGGCGAAGCACTGCGCCCAATACGGAATGTGCCTATTCGGCACTCGCACTTCGCGATCATGAATAACGATCTTGCTTTTGCGGACTAAACCTTGGAAAAAAATGGCAAAATTGAAGCGGGGTTGTTATTTTGCAACAGAACTCATTACATTGCGTTCTGGCAAAATAACAAAAATTGCCTTTCGGCAATTACAAAGCGGCGGCTTTGGGTAATCTTACTTAAATAGTGGTGGTATCTTAGAATCCACGAGAAATATAATCAGTCCGATTATTGCCCCTATCGCAGAAATCATCCAAAACCTTATCGTGACTTTGGTCTCGGGCCAGCCCTTAGCTTCAAAGTGATGATGGATCGGCGTGGATAAAAATATTTTCTTTTTGCGGAAACGTTTGGACAAAACCTGGATGATCACCGAGCCGGATTCAATCACAAATATGACGCCAATCGGGATCAGCAGGAAAGGCGTATTAGTCAGCATGGCAATTACCCCCAAAACCACGCCTAAGGACATTGAGCCGGTATCGCCCATAAAAAATCTTGCCGGATAAATGTTGAACCACAGAAAGGCCACCAGCGCTCCCATAAGCGCCGCTATAAAAGTCACTAAATCCATCCTCCCTTGGTCAAAGGCGATTGCCCCGTACGCCGCGAACATTGTCAAAAACACCCCGCCTGCCAAGCCGTCAAGACCGTCCGTTTCATTTGCGGAAAAAGAAGTGGCGACGATCATAAAAATGAAAAACGGAATATACCACCAGCCGACCATCACGTCACCTAAAAATGGGATATTTACAGTGTTAAAACCGAGTTTGAAAAAAAACCACCAGGCACCGCCTATGGCAACCAAAGTATAGAGTAAAATCCGGTAGCGCATTTGAAGTCCTCCGCCCTTGGGCCCGATGCGCAAAACACCGAGTATATCGTCCAGCAACCCAAAAAGCGCCGCAACAATTAAGGCCCCGAACGGCAACCATGTCTGCGCTCTTGAGAAAAAATTAACTTTGGACCAAAACCCGTCCGCGTGCTGCGCCACAAACCAGAAGGATAACGTCAAAATCAACACCGTGACCCATATCACGACCCCGCCCATTGTCGGAGTCCCCTCTTTGCTTTGATGAAGTTTGTTGAAAATGGGAGCGCCTTCCGTTCGTAATTGCTTTCCAAGCTTGTATTTATACAAAACCTTCGTCCATAAAGGCGTAAGTACCATCGCAACAAAAAAACCGAGTGTCGCCACCGTGAAAATTCTGACTGCGTTGAAAATCGTAAAAATTTGCTCTTCCATGTTTCGCCCTATTGCCAGCGATATGCCGATTTACTCCACTGAATTAATTTTTTGGTTTCCGTGAAACGGTCTTTGGCGCCGAGGATAACGCTGATAATTGTATCACGGCCTTCGTTAATGCCAACTTCCAGCGCCATCGTTCCCAGGGCATTATCGGTATAGCCGGTTTTCCCCATAATCACATCGGGAATCTGACCTAAAAGCTGATTGGTGTTAACTAAGTTATGAACCGCCTTGCTGTCAATTGAAGTTACGGTTGCCGACTTGGTCCTTAGCGCCTGCGATATCAAATCGTATCTTGCGGCATAACGCACTAATTTTACCAGATCCGAAGCCGTAGAAAAAGCGTCTTGGTCGTTAAGCCCGGCGGGGTCGGCGAATCTGGTGTTGGCCATGCCAATGGCCTGGGCTTTTTCATTCATCTTGGCGACAAAATCAATCCCTGCTTTTTGCGCCGCGGTCGCAAAAGCCAGGGCCGCATCATTTGATGATTTAATGAGCATGATTTTGAAAAGGTCGGCGCCGCGCAATTGCTCGTTTTTATAGAAATCGGCGCCCTTGCCGTCAACATTTATATCTTCTGCGGGCACGGTAAAAACATCGTTAAGATCCAAATTGTCCAAAATGACCAGCGCGCTCATTAATTTCGTAACCGAGGCGATCGGCAGCCGCTGATTGGGGTTTTTGGAATAAAGAGAACGGCCCGAGCGGACATCAAAAAGCGCCGCCGCTTTTGCTTCTAAAACCGGCTCCGGGATATTAAAATCGCGGACCGGTAAATAGCTGGTTTCAGAAACAGGAAGAAGAAAAGCTTGCCCCGAACGGGCTTCGTTATTACGGGCGGGGGTCGGCTGAACAGGCTGTCCTTTCTGGATCTCTATCAGACAAACAAAAAAACCCGCGATGAGCAGCAACGACCCAAGTAGAATTGTAGGTAAAATGGATTTCAGGCGCATTGGTTTTCATATTTTCTCCCATTATTTGCTAACTTTCAAATGCAACTCTTTTAATTGTTTTTCTTCCAGTTCCGTCGGGCTATCCATCATAAGGTCGCGGGCATCTCCGGTCTTGGGAAAAGCGATAACTTCGCGGATATTGGGTTCATTACTTACTATCGCCAAAAAACGATCAATGCCAGGCGCAATTCCCCCGTGAGGTGGAACACCGTACCTAAATGCCTCAAGCAAATGGCCGAATTTTTTACTGATCTGTTCTGCGGTATGACCCATAATTTCAAACACCGCGCTCAAAAGCTCCGGCTGATGAATCCGAATTGAACCGCCCGCGATCTCATAACCGTTCAGCACAAAATCATATTGATGCGCCAAAATCTTGCCCGGGTCTTTTTTCATTTTAGCGATAAAGCCGGGCAGATCTCCTTCCACCTTAGGGCTGGTAAAAGGATGATGTACCGCATCCCATCGTTTTTCCGATTCTTTCCATTCAAACATAGGAAAATCAACGATCCAGGCAAAAGCTAATTCGTCAGGGTCATTTTTATCCTTTCGCAGGTCCGGTTTATCGCTTTGATATTTGTCCATTGCTTCTTTGTAGGTGAGGCGCGGAAATGGGATCTTAGTAATGCGTTTCTGCGGCAATAATTCTTTAACCATACTGATGTAAAGTTCTTCAATGAGAGATAAAATATCTTCTTGGGTTACAAAACTCATTTCCAAATCCAGCTGGGTAAATTCCGGCTGGCGGTCGCCTCTGGTGTCTTCGTCCCTGAAACACCGGGCAATCTGAAAATATTTTTCAATGCCGGCAACCATCAAAAGCTGCTTATACTGCTGGGGCGACTGCGGCAGGGCGTAAAACTTGCCCAGATAAAGCCGCGAGGGCACGACATAATCACGGGCGCCCTCCGGGGTGGACTTTGTCAAAATCGGGGTTTCTATTTCCAAGAATCCCCTTTCGTCAAGAAAATCACGGATAAATTTAATCACCTTATGGCGTAAAATCAGATTGTTTTTCGTCCTCTCGCGTCTCAAATCAAGATATCTGTACTTCATCCGGTTCTCCTCCCCAATTTCGCGGCCATCCGTGTCCAGCGCAAACGGCGGCGTGGCCGCTTCGGCCAAAACTTCCAGTGATTCGGGCTGGATTTCTACATTACCCGTCTCAATTTCTTTGTTCACCATCGCTGCCGGCCTTTTTGCCACTTTGCCGACGATTTTCAAAACCCATTCGGAACGGAGCTTCTCGGCGGTCTTATACATCCCCTCGTCGGCAGGCGTGAAAACAATTTGGGCGATCCCTGACCTGTCGCGCAGGTCAATGAAAATAATCTTGCCGTGATCGCGGCGATTATGTACCCAGCCGAAAAGTTCCACGCTTTCCCCGACCTTATTTTTAGTTTCTGCGATATTGGTCCGCTTCATAAAATTAATCGTATTACAAAAATTAAATTAAAGCAAAAAGTCGTCTGATATAGACGACCCCATTAAAGCAAACGGAAGTTGACCTCAACAGTCGCGAAAGTAGCAACGGGCTTGCCATCCTTCATACCCGGACGGAATCGCCATTTCTGAATTGCCTCTATAGCCTTTTCATCCAAGCCCAGACCAAGCGGCCGCACAACCTTGATATTCTTTGCCAAACCGTCTACATCCACTACGATAGAAAGCACGACTGTCCCCTGAAACTTAGCTTTCCGTGCCATTTCTGAATATTCGGGTTCAATCTTGTATAATGGTATGGGCGGAGATACTCCGCCGCCTACGCGAAATACTCCCCCGCCGATTCCGCCGCCTTCGCCGGGGCCGAATCCCGGACCCTTGCCTGGTCCGACTCCGCCTCCGCTTCCCGTCCCGATGCCGCCGCCGGAACCGGGGCCGCTAGATGGCGGACCAATTCTGCCAGACGGCAAGCCATAGTTAGGCATATTTACATTTGGAAGCTTGACGTCCGGTTGAATAACCAAAGTCGGTTCCATAATCAGCCTGGCTTTCTCCGGTGGCGTGGCGCTCGGAGGCGTAAATTGTCTTGAAGCAGGCCTTGGCGCGCGGCCTTTGCTTGGAGGCAGGGGCGACCTGTCTCCGCCGCCTCCGCCGCCTCCCTCCTTCTTTAGAGACGCTTTTACCTCATAGGGCGGAATTTCAGGTGAAATAAGAGTTACCAGCCCTCTGGCTGTTTTTGTTACAATCGTGGGCCTAAACACCATAAACAAAAAAAGCAAAACAAGGAGATGGCCAGCTATAGAAGAAAACACGCTCTTCCTGCGGTTTCCCGCGCTCCAGCCCCAAATACTGACTACCTTTACCGGCTTCGAAGTAATGACTGGCAGCGGCTCTTCCTTTCTCTTTCTCAAAACCCTTGCAAAAAATTCAACCAGAAATTCTTTCAGTGCCGGGAACATAGCTATTCTCCTGATTGTTAACGTTCTGACTGCACTACGCTCATTTTCCGCCGTCCTTGTGGTTTTGTCAAAACCCCACACCTATCGAGTATTTGCAAGCCCCCACACCAAAATTTGGTGGTGGGGGCAAGTCATACCTGTTCCGCTTACCCCCACACCCATGCATGGGTGTGGGGGCTTGCGGTATGCGGAACTTATACTCAATAGGTGTGGGGTCAAAGAAAAAAGCGGGATGTATCCCACTCTCAAAGATGTCTGCCGCGAGCTTTAAATCTTTCAGATTTCTCTTTCTTATTGAAGAACAACGCACCGCTTGAAAAAAACCCAATGATAAAGAAAAGTCCGCCGAATATCAAATAAGGATTCGGCTCTTTCATTTCAAAGCCAAGGCCCATCGTGCCGAGCCCCACCGCCAAAAAAAGGAGTACCAGAAACAGTTTCCGCGAACTTTCTAACCTGTCAAACCACGTCCAGAATCTCCGCATGGTTTTACTCCCTTCTTAAAGTCAAAGAACGCTGCGGCCTCGTTCGGGGTCAATGTCTACGAACTACCTACTACTCACTACTCACTAGTTTTACGACCGGTTGTGCCGCATATTATCCATCGCCCAAGTGTACTCTATAACAAGGACCGCTATCCACTGCGGCTCATGATAGATAATGAACATGGCGATACCGAAGAGAAGCGCGATAGTATTAATTATAAAAAAAGCAACGTCAAAGTGTTGTTCGTGACGGGACTCTTTCTCATTATTTGTTATGTATAAAAGCCAATTCCACATCTTCATACATCTAATATACTCCAATTCTTTACCATAAACAAAGTGGTTTGCTTATGGCTGGGCACCCAAAAACTTCGTTTTTGTCCGCCCGCCGCGACTCGAACGCGGAACCAGCGGCTTAAAAGGCCGTTGCTCTACCAATTGAGCTACGGGCGGATTTATTTATAACTTGGATTTTCTTCTTTAATTTTCAACTTATAGTTAACCAATCTGGCCAATGCGAACAATAAGCCCGAAAGGCGATTCAAATATCGCATTAATTCCGGCCTGAGTTTCTTTTTCCTTGAAAATGCAGCGGCAATTCTTTCGGTCCTTCTTGCCACGGTTCGCGCTAAGTCAATCTTGGTGCTTAACTCGCTCCCGCCGGGAATTATAAACTTCTTTATCGGCGACAATTTTAGATCGATGCCGTCAATTATTTTTTCCATAGCCTCGGTTCTGCCAGCACTAATCTTGACTCTAGGTTTATTGCCGTTCCCAACGGCTGCCACCTCCGCCTGGATTACAAAAAGGGATTGCTGGATATCCTTAAGAATCGGAACTACTTCTTTCAACTTCCGGTTTCTACCAGTGCCGGATCGGCACAATCCCAGCCAGCTGTTTAATTCATCTAATCCGCCTAAAAGTTGGAAAAGAATATCATCTTTCAATAAATCTTTGGACCAAATCCTGCTTTTCCCGCCATCCCCATTGCATGTATAGAATGTCGTCATGTACCAAGAAAAACAAAACCTGCTGTGCCCGTCCGAAGTCCCGCCGTTGGCGGGACGAAGGAGGGCTTCTTCAGCAGGTATATTCTAACACATTCGCGCTCAAAATCCAACGAGATCACCCAACTTCAATGACTGTAGTGGTTCCTTGTCTTTTTTCTTCAAGCCAAGCTTTAAAATCGTATTTGGTGTTTTGGGATAAATTCTCCATAACTTCCTTGAACATAACTTCCTTGAACCTGTACTTATAAATCACTTGGGCCATATCGTCTTGAGATGCTCCGAATTTTTGAGCCAGCTTTTTAATGTCTCCCACTTTACCGACAAATCCCCATATATTCAACGAGACGACGATTATGGAAAGAATGATAAATGACCACAGTCAAGTTTTGAAAGGGCCTATCTGGAAAACAGGTAAGAACAAACCCAATACTTTAATAACAACCGCGATAGACAAGGCCGCACCAGCCGACACCGCCTCAAATAACAGGGTTACTTCAATCTGCTCTTTTGCCACTCTGCGCATTTTGCCTCTCCCATCTTGAAAAAAAACAACACCCTAATCTTACACGCATATTCACATTTGTCAATCCAACATGCCCGCCAATTCAGTCAAAAATTAAAAACCGAGTCCGTCTCGGCTTTGAGATATTGAATTAGGGCCTATACCCCACATAATCACAAACGATCTCGTAGGCCTTGCGCCATTTTTCAAAAAGGGTTTGGCGGTGCTCAGGCACAACGCATACTCTAACGCACAGATATCTGTCCATTTCGTCTTTCAATAGTCGGAAATAATGCGGATCCTGTTTTCTCAACGAATAAATAGTGGCGCCGTCAAAGAATTTAATATCCTCGGGGACAAACCGGCCCCTTTCAACAATATGACTTACCGCCACCTTCCAGCTCTCAACTCCTAAAACCGCGGCTACTCTTGCCTCCACCTGCTCCAAGTCTCCGGCTTTTGACTTTTCAAAAAACCTCTCAAAAAATTCTTTCTCCACGCCGACGACATAAATTGGCTTCCCGGCTTCGCGTTCCAGCCACTCATATCCCTGAACCCTGATGGAAAGCGCTGTTTTGGGAAAATGTTTTACTCCTCTGTCAAAAATGGCAATCCCGTTCTTTACGGTCTCGTTCCGGCACTTTTTAAGGGCGTGAATGACGTCTCCATCCACCATCTCCCAAAGCTCTTCCTCGGTAATCCCGCCTTCTTCTCTTGGTGTCTGAAGTAGTTGATACATCAGTTTCTGCATAAAGCGCTGAATCAGATAGGTACTCTTTTCCAAATGGACATTCCGATAAAAGTAGATATAAGCTCTCTGGATTTCAATGGCGGCGTCTAGCGCCTTTAAATCCACCAGAAGTTCGCCATTGTCATATAAAAGGTGGTTGAAAACGCTCTCAACGCAGCAACTGACATTGGGGCCGAATTTGGTTGCTTCCTGATCACGGACAAGATAGTCAAATTTATCCGCCCCGAAGTTTCTGTCCATCACAATCCTGCCGGCGGGTTCAATGCCGCTCATACAGTTCTTGAGCAGCTCAACGTCGCCGCCGCAAGCCCTAATGGCATCGGCCATTCTGTCCAAAATTTTCAGACCATACTCCTCGTGATGAGTGGCAGTAAAGGCCTCAATGACGTGGGAAAACGGGCCGTGGCCGATATCGTGCAAAAGCCCAAATAGGCCAATATTGTGCGCTTGGTAGGGAGACAGAGTTCCTTGCGCCACCATCCGCGACGCGAATTCGCGGGTTCTAACATAAGTTCCCATAGCGTGCTGGCGACGGTCATAAGTCGCTCCCGGATAAACCAGATAAGAAAAGCCGAGCTGTTTCTTGTCGCTCAAGCGGCGGAAATAAAAATCGTCAACAATCGGCGAAATCGGCCCGATGTCAATCTGCCCATCGCCAGGCCAAGGAACCCATTTTGACATCATCATCTTTCCTCCCAAAAGTTTTCAAAGTTCTTGGTTACCTTGTAGCACTAAATCTGGCTTTGCACAATCCGGAAATATTTTGAGCGTAAAAATAAAAAAGTAGAACCGCCTCCCCGCGGTTTTTGTTTTAATTCACTTCAACGACATCGCAAGTCGTGTATTTTTTGATGCCATATGAATCTATTCTCTAATTCGCGCGAATTAGAGAATAGATTGCTTCTTGCGATAACGATAGATTTATACATTTCGCGCAACTTTCAAAAAAACCTGCCAGGCGGGATTTTTTGACCATAATTTTATGGGCCGGATCTTTACTGCAAGCCGCCAAATCGTGGTTTTGACTTGGCTTATAAAAAGGGTAAACTTGGGCTAATGGAAGATTTGTCCAATTACGATAAATTAAGAGAGGACTCACAGAAGTTTTATAATGCCATAGGAAGTGTATTTTCTCCCGCTTTTAATCAAAAGGTTTATTTTTCTGCCGAAGGTTTTAATCATATTGTTTTCAAAAATGCCCGCTCTGAAAGGGAAAGATCTTCTCAAATTTTGAGATTCAAATTGTTACCCCTTGCACTTAAACTGGTGAAAACCTCTACTACCTATCAAGAATTTGAAGAAACAGTAAAGGAGTTTGAAGTAAAAAGTTACAAAAAGAAAATTAAAAAGAGTATGCCCGTAAAATATTGGGGGATTATTGCCATAGTTGACGGCAGAAAAATTAAGGTGATAGTCAGAAAGACCGGCGAGAATGGCACAATGCATTTCTGGAGTATCGTTCCTGCTTGGGTAACCAATAAATACCGCGACACAAGGTTTTTCACAACGATGAAAGGCAATCCGGAAGAAGATTAAAACAACAAAAACACCGCCAAAAGCGGTATTTTTGTTGTGCCTGCCTTCGGCTTATGTATTAGCCGAATAGGGCTGACGCCCCACAAGCACTCTTTTAGTATAGCATATGGCAGCAACTCTAATCAAGAGGTTGTGGATAACACTAAGACGGCCTA
>Ga0315280_10002593_pt1 | contig 29124 bp, 24 predicted proteins | sample YL17G06_40_MG_FD_203697 | JGI IMG/M metagenome (GOLD analysis project Ga0315280, IMG submission 203697) | Sediment microbial communities from Yellowstone Lake, YNP, Wyoming, USA - YL17G06_40 | ecosystem: Environmental > Aquatic > Freshwater > Lake > Sediment | place: USA: Wyoming | collected... | reverse complement strand
TGAACGTTCCGGGAAGCTGAAAAGATGAAAGTGGAAAATAAAACGACCCTTCCTTTACAGCTTGACGACTTACTAAGCAAGCAGAGCTGGGAACTCGAGTATCGCGGCCTCAACCTGCCAATAAAACTTACGCAATCATTAGGCGACTGGAAAGCCGAAGTCCACTGGCATAACGGCAAACACCCGTTCCACGGAAAATGCCAACCTTCCCAAAGGCTAATCACGATAGCCATAAACAAAAACATCACTTACCCGTTCACACAGAAATTTGCAGTCGGAACAAACCAGATTTTCCACCCGTTCCACGGCTACGAATATGTCATGGAAACAGTCGCTTTCAACAGCCCAAACGAGCTCATCCGCTTCATTTTCTTGCACGAGTTCAGCCACCTATTAGACTATTACCGTGGACTTAACATGCACAGAAAACAGACAAAGGCAAACCGCTTCGCCCTAAAACACTTCAAAAGGTGAAAAGCAATGCCCAAGTATTTAGTGGAAATAATCCTCATCGTAGAAGCAGAAACCACAGAAGAAGCAAAAAGAATCGCAGACTACATCATAAACATTCCCATTCCACAACGCAAAATCGAAAACGCCATAGAAACTTTGAGGTATGAAGAAATTGTCGAAATCAGAACCTAAGATCTGCCCAAACTGTCCCCTCATTTCTTTTCTGCCAATAATAATGGCTGCACGAGCCTGCTACACCCGACATAAAGAGCCTTTAACCCCGCATAAAATCTGTCAAATGCTCCGAGCCTTCGCAAAACAACACCAGCTAACATCCGACGCCTGCCCCTATTTTTCTGAAAAAGAAACGATGGAGCGTTACTTAAGTGCCGAAGCAGAGGCAGCCTGGTAAATTTTGGCCTTGGGTGAGACCTATGATTTGGGAGAAGGCGCAGGAGCTTTATCAGATGGAGCAGGCTAAAACTATGGGCGACGATTTTAAGGGTATAACGGCGGAACGGAAAGAGCTCCGTGAAGGCGGATACTTTTACACAGCCAAACTGATTGTTTTGCGGAACCTTTGGCTGGAAAAGAAAGGCTTGCCCTGCATAGAAGAGGAGGAAATGATGCATGGCCATCTTTAAAAGACGACATATTGATAAGATCTTGGCTGGCGAGAAGACGAGGGAGCTTCAAGTTTAATTATGCTTGTGCCTCTAAGTAAATTTTGTGATTCTAATTAGTTCCTTAGGCTCTGCTATAATCTTACTACATTTCTTACACTTAACAACTTCTAATGGTTCATACATTGGGATGTAGGCTTTAACTTTAGGTTCTGAAGTTGGTTGTTCAATGAAAATCTTGTTTACTGGAAATCTGTTCCAATGCCCACAGTTAGGACATTTCATTCTAAGCTTGGTTTTCATGTCGCATCCGATTCTCCTAAATAAAATCGCTCATCTTCTTTGATTTCTTATTCTGGATTGATTTCCTTTTGCTCTTGATTGTTAACAGTGATTCTCCAGATTGCTCATAACACTTAACACAGAAACTTCTAACACGCCAACCCACTAGAAATATGCGGGCTAATTGACGATTCCAATGATTGCCCCATTAGATTCCTTGCTAATACACTGCCAATGAGGGTTAGGGAGAAAACTTTTAGGTGAAGCAGAACTATTCTAATCACAGAAGGGTGAAAGGTGCATAAGCTTTGACCAAGATCTCGTTTTGGACGTCACATTGGGGATTGGCAATGGATCCTTTTTCAGAGGAACCACTTTACTACAACTCTGCAAACTTTGAAAAACTATTAGTCAGGTATGCCCCTATTGAAGAGGTCGATGAAATCCTTGCGGATCTATATAAGGAAAAAAGACGGTTAATGAGAAGGAGATACTACGTCATAGGTTTAAGAGGAATGGGGAAAACTACAATTCTGAATTATGTCGTCCGAAAGACTCTTGAAAGACCTTCCGAAAGGATAATGCCAATCTACGTGAATAATGTTCACGTGAAAGACCCTGGAGACCCTATAGATCCAGCGCATGATTCAGAAAAACTGAGACTAAATTTCTGTTTAAGAACTATTGAAGCTTTGTTTAACACCGTTTTGCATATTTTGAAAGGATCGACAAGTGAATACTCAAGCTTTGAGAAAATCAGAGCAAAATATTTTGAGCTAAAAGGCAAGACTTCAATTGATCAGGCAACAGCAGAAGCTCTCTTAAAAGAATATCTCAATAGGCTGAAAAGAGATTTTGACGTATTTATTCTCCTCTATGACGAACTGGACAAGATCGAGGATTACAACACTGTACTTAGGTTTTTGCGATCATCTCAAGGGCTACTTGAAACTTTGTCTGAATACGGTTGTGTAGTATTTCTTTGCGGAGTCCCAGACTTTAGCAAAATGTTACGCTCGTCCGAATATAGTGGTGTAGGTGGTCACGAAGTATGGATACACACATGGTCTGTGCAGGATGCAAAAGTCCTGATAAAGAGTAGATTGGACTATGCATTGTTTTCGGGGGAGTTTCCATTTAGAGATAAGGTCGTAGCGACTATATGCTCTAAGGCAGAATGTAGACCAAGACTGATCCAAAGTCAAGCCCGGGACGCACTCATATGGGGGGCATACGCTCGCCTAAAGGTGATAGATGAAGGTTTTCTTAATGCGCTAGTCTGGGAAGACTCGTCTATAGCAAGATTTAAAGCTGAAGCCCGAATTTCAAAAGACTTGCAAGAAGCCACTAAGATCTTAATAAGGGTCTATGATCCAGATCGTGATGACCCCGATGCATACTTGTTGCTGATGAAGATTTTTGAAGCCGAGCGAATCTTCACTCTGCCAATTACAGGCCTGCGAGAGAAGTATGGAATTGACATGGAAATTGGACAGTTTGAAAGATTGATGCATTTACTGAAAGATTTCAATGCCGTAAATGAAAGACACGCAGGCGGAACGAAATACTATGTATTGAGCGACAAGCTTGAACATCTTTTCAGTTACGTCAGAAACGTTTTGAAGCAGTCACTTGAATATCTTCCTAGAGCTATCAAACTTGACTTGACAGAGATTAAGCAGTTGAAGCCAGAATTCAATCTTCGCAACGAAGTCACGAAGATTCTGGTTATGAACCCCCAACATCGATATAGACGAGCTGAACTTGCAAAAGAAATCATGAATAATTCAGATGCTAAGACCAGAGCTCTTGAATATTATAAAGTAGCTTCTGAAAAAGATCTGAAATCCAAGCTTCTGTCTGCCCTAGCGACAGTACTCCATGCTCTGCAAAAAGAGGGTGCTGTTATACAAGTGGTCAGTGGTCAGAGAACTACATATCAGTTTTCTGAGGCAGTTGAGGAAATAAGTTGGGCAAAGAATCTCCGCTTGGACGAGGATGTTCTGCAAAGCTATCAGTCGGCGATTAACACTTTCAAACAAGGTGATTTTTCCGGGTCGATTCCCCTTCTAAGACTTGCAGTCGAGAACGCATTAAGGCACTTGGCTGAGGTTTACCATGTAGAACTGCCTGATAAGGCTAAGCTTGACACTCTGAGTCCCATTAATGAAAGACTTTTTCAAGGCAAGATTTATGGTCAGGGAATCAAAACAATGATTGCCGCGTTCAACATCGAAGCAGGACCAATAGGGCATGGGGCAGTCAAGCTTGACGATCCAGAAAGGGCCAAGAATCTAATAGAACGTGCCCAAATGATAATCCGAAACATCTACATAAAAAAGAGATCAGCAAGTGAGTCAAAGCGATAGGACTCAACCGCCCTTAAGAGTTGGGCACAACCGTGGCGCGCACTCTGTTCTTGCTTAGATAACATACATGATAAGTTGTTACATCTATCTCGTGTCTTCTCAATGTCCGACTTAGTCCTTGAACCAACAGAAAAAAGGGATTTGCGGGAGAATTCTGTCTCTTAAATTGCGGATTTCTAGTCTTCTCCAATTGGGGACCGACCAGAACTAGCTTATAAACCTTGATGGAAGATAGCTCTATATAATTGAGAGCAGAATCCCAAGAACGATTCCGACGGATACAAGCAACGTTAACAGAGCTATCCACGGAGAAATATGAACATGGAGAAATCGTTGAAACACCAGAATCATCACAACCCATACGATGGGAATCGCCAAAAATGAATATGGGTATTTTGTGAAGAGTTCATAGAGCTTGTCAAGTATTTGCCATTGATAGACTGTCGGTTCTTGCAGTTGTAACATCAAGTTCGCCAGAATCTTTGTCTATCATTTCTATTTATTAAGCCTTGTCTTGCCTTGAGTCAGCCACTCTCTCCATGCTTTCGCAAGATGGACCGCATTAAACTGACTTATAAACTCAACTGGAAGAATCCTCTATTTCTCTTCAGTAGGGACTTTAGAAGAGGATTTGCATTTTTCACACCGAAGTTCTACTGTTATCATATCGCCACCACAATAATGACATTTCGGGTTTGCTATTTTTGGAGTAGTAAACCTCTTTCTTGCTTGGGGAAAAGCTAGAAGATTAAGTGCAACCCAGAAAATCAATGCTTTGAAGAAAAGGGGGTTCATTGTTATTATATCAGTAGCCTGAAGAAGCAAGAGGAAGGATAATATCCCTAGATGAACAGAAGAAAGACTAACCTCTATTTTCGGACTTATCTCAAATCCAAAAACTTTAGCCATCTTCACCACTCCAATATTGCCCCGCAATGAGGACAGACTTTGACCCCACTTTGTATCGGTTTACCGCATTTGGGACATTTAGGTCCAAAAATAGAAGCAAGTATCGCCAGTCCCACTAGACCTAGAAAGATAGCGGCAAGTGCTCCGAAAACATCTTCATCTTTTGGCAGATTACCACTCTCAATTGATATATATTCTTTCAATATAGGCATAACTTTTCCGCAAGACCAAAACTAGCTAGTTTCAAAACTCGTGATAGAATTAACCTAGCTCCATCCCTTGCGGAATTTATCCTCTTTCTCTGCCAATACTGTAATGGCTTCGTTTCGTGCTTGAAGAACTTCCGTGACTTCCTTTTGTATTGCACTTGCTGTTATTGGTGGTGGAATAGAACTCTTATATTCATATGGTTTATCATCCCGTGCAAAATACGTGGTCTTAGCTACATCAAGCCCGTAGCCTTTTTCAGTCAACTTCAACCAAAAGGATATTCCAAAACTATAGTGAGAACCGCCACGGACTATTGGAATATTCAGTTTTACAGAGCGGTTGTCACCTTCAACTTTTGGTTTATCATAGTCTTGGAGAGATGGGTCTGTGTAAACGTCAACCACTTTTTTCAGTTCTGAATTAAGTAATTCTATAATTTTCGTAGCTTCGTCTTTGTATTTCTCTTCGAGTTCTTCCCATGCCTTCTCTTTTGCTTTTGCATTGGCTTCGATTTCCTTTTCTTTCTGTTTCATTTGTTCAATCTTTAAAAGCCAATCTTCGCTGGACAATTCAATTCCTCAGTTATATCAAATCAAGGTTCAAGAGATATTTAAGACTATTGAAGTTGGTGTTTCTTCCAACAATCATAACATTGTTTGTATTTGGGATTGATTGGTTTTCCCGCAATGGATGCATTCTAACACGGTTTTGTATTGTTGTTTACATGAGCACAAAATATTAATAAAATGCTTGGACCTTCATAGAGAATGTGGCAACTACAGAAGTCGAGGATAGAAGGAACTCGTTTCCAAAATTTGCAGTAGGTTCAGATAGAAGTCGCCTTGAAACTAAATATCAAGACATAATCCATGAAGAACTCAAGTTTAGTAACGTTGTATCTTATGTAGGCAACAAATCCATTCCTTTGTTGAGACTATACCGATTCAAAGAAGCATTTGCCTTTGATTTTGTGAATGAGTTCATAAGAAGATTCGGTTTGTCGTCTAAGGATTACATTTTTGACCCTTATTGTGGAATGGGGACAACGCTTTTTGCATCGATGCTCAAGAAAATACCTTCCATTGGCATCGATAGATTGCCAGTTGCCACTTTTGTATCTCAAACCATTCCTCTGTTTCTTTTCGCAAGGAATGGAGAGTTGAGAACTACTTTTGAGCATTTGAAGGAAACGGTTGAACACGTTAAACCCGCATCAGTCGCAATGGACGTTGCTATTATGAAGAAGGCATTCTTAGACGAGAATCTTTTAGCTCTGCGAAAATGGAAAGCCGCCATTGACAGTTTGCCTTCTCCAATGCAAGAAGTGTTTCTATTACTGTTTCTTTCAATCTTGGAGTCTTGTAGCTTCACTTCTAAGGACGGGCAATTTCTCCGCTTAAATAGAGACAAGAAAATGTTTACTCCAAAAGAGGCATTGGCAAGAAAAGTTGAAGATGCCGAACAAGACCTCATAAAAATCAAGCAATTTTACGGAATTCAGGACCTAGAAGGAATTTGTCTTCCTCAAGTGTATTTAGGGGACGCAAGGGACGTTTCTAAAGTTCCTTTCGAGCGTTCTCCAACGGCAATAATAACATCTCCCCCATATCCGAACAGATATGACTATTCACGAAGTTATTCGTTGGAATTATGTTTTCATTTTGTCAAGAATTTTGAAGAATTGAAGAATATCCGTTTTAGTCTTTTGCGTTCACACATCGAGTCAAAAATTGACACGGCTGAAAGACCCCCTCATCCTTCAATTCAAGAGGTTGTAGAGCTGCTGGGAAAACAAGAGCTTAACAATCCTCGTATTCCTTTCATGCTAACAACATACTTTATTGATATGAAGAAATGCATCGAGCAATGGTCAAAGGTTCTTGCTAAGAATGCGAAAGTTGCGATTGTTGTTGATAATGTTCGTTATGATGGTGAAATGATTCCCACCGACTTGATATTGTCTGAGATGGCTGAGAATGTTGGCTTTAGAGTGAAAGAAATTATAGTATGCAGATATAAAGGAAATAGCTCTCAGCAGATGAAGAAATATGGAAGAATATTGATGAGAGAGAGTGTTGCAGTTTGGGAATTAGATTCCAAGTAACTTGAAGAATTTCTCTCGCTCATCAGGGTTGCTTATGATTTTGTCATGTGAAAAATAGTGAGTAACTAAACCAGAAGCCCCAACTTCATTTAAGAAAGTCGTTGTCATCGCTACCCTTGGAATAATCAGAATCGTTATGCTATTCTTGTTTTCTAGTTTCGCTCTACTCAGACTTTTGAGAGCAGCCCCTAATCTTTCGAGAACGCCAGCCGTATCGATTCCGCCTTTTATCTCAACGGCTATGAGTATGCCGCCAGAACCGTCGTAAATCCCTATGTCTGGCTCGCTTGCAATTATGAGCTGCCTGCCATCATTAAGGTTAAACTTATGACCTTTTTCTATTGAGACAGGTCTTCCAGATTTCTTCTCTTGAATCCTCTTTATTACGAGGTCATTGATTAATTCTGCCGCCTCTTTTCCTTTTTCATTCTGCCAACTGCCTTGAGCTTGTGAACCCGCAGCCATTCCTCGCCAGAGGTCGAATTCTCGTTCATCAATGACAGAGTCCTCGTTGATTAGGTCACTTATAATACTGTTCAAGTGCGATGCTATGTCGGTTGCCATTTTCATTCCAAGAGGTTTAGTTTCATATTCATATCTGTTGATGGACAATCCAACATTCCCCATAGATTTTTGTGAAACCATAGCCAGCATACGATAATAAGCAACTCTTCGAGGATTTTCAACTAGAACCCTCGGATTGGCAAAAACTCTTACTGGTTTAATACCTCTGTGAATAACTTTATTCCAAGCAGTTTCGCCAATTTTCAAAATGGGCTTGTTCCAATCGAGTTCTTCGCCTTTAATAGTCTCTATTTCGTGGGCTATCTCTAATAGACCCCATTCGTGAAGTTTTCTATGAAAAACTCTGCTCTTCAGAAGTTGGTCAAGTTTCCAACTCTCAATCTCATCTTTTCCTCGAATTTTTGTGCTCATTTTTGTTCCAAGTCATAATCTATCTAACGTTACTATATAAAACGTAGTCGATGTCTATCTTGTTTCTACCGCAAGATTCATTAGTGATGTTAATGATGTTAACATTGATTATTCAGTAAAAGAGGTAATGATGATTTGAAAAAAACTGCACGTGGAATCACAATAAAGATTCCAAAGGAAGAGGCTGAGAAAGAAAGCACATATGAAAAAGTGAAAACTCATATCCAAAGGAATCCGAATTATGCATTTACAAGAATTGGCTTGATGGTAGAAATTTATGGTTACAGAGCTGACGAACTAAACAGACCATTTGGCGAGTGGTCAAAGGGTGCACCAACACTTTACACGAGAATCCGAGTTGCTTTGGAAAAATTGGAAAAAGAAGGGCTTGTTGTATCCAAAAGGCAAGGAAAGAAATTCTTGTATTGGTGGAAAGGTTCTAGCTGACAACGACACATAGCCACATTTATTAAACCCATACGACAACAAGCTCGTTAGCCTATACAAATGTAAAACCAAAAAGCCTTTTTCTGGCTTCTTTTCGTGATTAATCAATTGATTAATGCATGCATGCAAGAATCACCTAATTACTCTTATGCTGTTTTCTTAATGAGAGATAACCATTTGTTGTGTTCAAGTATTGCTATTCTGGATTTTTCTGCTGGTGTTTTCCCCTTCAATGCCATGTGTGGCCTTATAAAATTGTAGCATATTCTCATTCCATCCATCATTGTCCGTGCCGTGTCCGCTTTCAGAAAAAGTAGATTGGAATTTCGTAAACATGCACATTGTATTCTTGGCATACTTCTTCAATCATGGAATCTGACTCTTTGCATACTATTCCTACTCCCTTCAAGATAGTATCATGAAATATTCTTTCAAAATAATGTTTGTATATGAGAATCTGCCCAAGTGCTGAAGAATCTAGTTTTTGTTTTATCTCTAATAGCCATACAGAGCGTTTCTCAAACTGTTTAAAGCCTAGTCTGGAATCTTTAACATATTCGGTTGGGTTTTCAAAGTCTTTGAGATGTTCAAGTTCTTCATCGCTCATCTCAATACAGACAGAATCTATTTTCTTAGGATAATAACTACCGATTGGAACCTCAGTCACATAGAGACCTTTTAGTACTCCCCAACGCAAAAATGCAACAAGAATCTCTTTCTCTGACTCTTCAAATTCATAATTTCTCATATGGAGATTCCTTCGCCAATAATTCTAGGTTTTTCACATTCTAAAGAGTTTCTAGGGTCCGATGGTTAACACCTTATGTCTTTTAGCCTTGGAAGTCCCGAAGACTTACCAGAGTCGCTCTTTACAATCTTTATAAGTTCTTTTGGCTGAGCGATGACTTCGCCACATTTCTCACATTTAGAAGCCTGCAAAGGCAAATACATGGGAATGAAAACTTTAACCTTAGGCTCTGGAGAAGTTTGTTCTAGGAAAATCTTGTTTACTGGAACTCTGTTCCAATAACCGCAAAATTTACAACGCAATTTTAGGATTCTCATAAAACACTTTCCCTAAAAGAATGACGTCGATGCCACAAATAAAGCTAATTGAAGCAAGCGTAAAAATGCCCATGAGAAAACTCTTGCAGAATCTCTGGGATGGTAGTACAATTTTGTCGATGTCATGATTGAAAGCGGATGGGCGCACGCAAGGAAACATAACGGCAACCATCATATGGTTCGCCATAACAACTGGCGTAACAGCAGGAATAGGCTTCTACAAAAAAGAATGGAAGGTTTCAGATAGTATGGCAGTCGTGTCAATAAAGTTCGGATAATTTATATCTAAATATGTATAACTGACTATAGGTGTTGCCATTTGACTAAGACGTACGCTATTCTCGATAAGACAAAGGTGGGAAAGTTAAATCGCACTACTGTTCCAGAGCAGGTGCGCGCATTGCTACAGTTGAAAGAAGGCGATGAGATTGTATGGATTCAAGAGGGGAATAAGGTGCTAGTAGACAGGGCCAAGAAGGAGGTTAGATAATGTTCTTCAAGCATGTAACGGGTTGTTGGCCTGGGAAATAGAGGTCGTTCGTATGGGGTTAGAAAAAGTCGCAGCGTATCGGAACAAGGAACTTGAAATCAGAACCGACCCGAATCGACTTGTTTATAAAGCTGACCTTCAGAGGGTCGGCTCGTTAATAAATGAAAGCTTAATAACGCTTGCCGAGTTTGCCAAGTTTAGAAATTGGGAAAAAACAAAGGAAATTGTGATTTCTAGAAATCTTTTAGTCAAGCAATCTAGTCAAACATTACAAGGTATTCTTGCTGCGATACAAAAGAGATTTTTGATAAATCACAAATTCTTACCTAAAACGGAAATTTTAGCAGAGGCAGTCTCGAAAGATATATCAAAAACGATTAAAGTGCAACTGCTTTATCCTTACATCTGCAAGTCTGATTCTCTAATAAATAATCTCTTATTAGAGGTAGTTGCAGAAAGAATAAATCATCCATCAGTAGTCCTTACAAAAGCTGATGTTTTAGATTTTCTGGAAAATGAGCAAAAGGTCCACCCCGAATTGAAGAATTGGTCAGACTATTTGAAAGGGAGGTGGACTAGAGGTTTTCTAGCGTTTCTAAGAGACTTTAACATTATGGAAGAGGCTCCGAGTAATAGATTACTTAAACCGCTTTTAAGAGTAGAAAGTTTTACGTTTTTCATGCTTGGGCTATTAGAAAAGAAGTTGAGTTCCAGCGAAGTATTCCAGAGCGAAATATGGAATCTCTTTTTTATAAAAGCCAGTGAATTAGAAAATTTTCTGATCGATGCACAGACTCAAGGCTGGATTGATTATTCAAGAGCAGGAGATATAATTGAACTTAAACCAAAATATCAATTAGAGAAGTGGTTGGATGAGTGCTTGGGATAGTGAGAAGTTTAAGTTACTTGAATCAAGAATCAAAGAAAGTGCTTCGGGAAAGAGGCATGTGATTGCTGTTCCTTATTACATTTACCTCTATAAACCAGAGCTTGAAATCGAATGCTTAAAAGAATTTAAAAATTTGGCATTAAGGCTTTCTCGAACTGGAATTTCTGTGGAGACTATCTCTTTGGCCTCTATGGTGATAGATTCTCTTCACTCGCTAGGCTGTTTAAGTGATACCTTTTCAAAAATAGAGGAAAATAGAAGAAATGAAATAGCAAAAGACCTAGAGCGAGAATTACTGAAAGGGATGTCTGATAGGCTAAAAGAAAAATTAAAGAATAAGGATGTTTCTCATTGCGCTATTCTTCTAAGAGCCGGCAGTCTTTTCCCCTTTGTTCATATTTCAAGTCTACTAAGTCAGTTAGAAGGTGCTGTTCACTGCACCTTGGTAATACCTTATCCCGGAAATAAAGAAGGAAATATGTTAAACTATCACTGGGAAAATATTAGAACATACTATAGAGGTGAGATCATATGAAGGCTAGCCTATTAATAAAAGACATACTCGAGCGAGACCCAACGAGGCAAATAGAACGTGTCATAAAAGTTGACGAACGTGACCCTAGAGTTGTTGGGTCAGAACTTGAAGAATATGTGGTTACACAAGAAATTCAAGAATATCTGGAAGACATTATAGATAGATTCCTAGAAAGTAGACAAAAAATTCCCGAAAGCGTTTGTACATGGATTTCTGGCTTTTTCGGATCAGGCAAAAGCCACTTCCTTAAAGTTTTAGGATATTTACTTTCAAACAAAACTGTTGTATTAGAAGACAGACGTAAAGTAGGAGCTGCGGTTTATTTCTGTAATAAACATTCCTTAGCCGGTCGTGCGATTCTCGATAAGGAATTGAAAACCAAAGCCATTTTTGTTAACATGCTTAACTTTCCCCGAGATAGTCCAGAAGCGCCTTCGATAACAAAGATAGTGTATACAGCGCTCTTAGAAGAGTCTGGGCTATCAGAAGTCTTTTGGATTGCTGAGATAGAAAAGATGCTTCAAGAAAGAGGATTGTGGGATAAGTTCTTAGCTTATATAGAAAAAGAGGCAGGAAAAAGTTGGCAAGATGTAAGAAAAATGACCGCGATGGCTGGTTCTCTGCTCGCGAAGGCTTTGTGCAAAATCGATCCGAAAACCTACTTTGACTTAGACCGCGCTGAGAAAAGCATGGAGGAAGTTAAAGAAAGCTTCGTGCTAACTCCAAGAAAATTAGTGGAGTTTATTTTGAAAGAGGCTGAAAAACTCGGAGAGGAAAATGGTAGAATTATACTTTTGCTGGATGAAGTTGGTCTTTATGTAGGTATTTATACCGATAGGCTCACGGATCTCAACATCTTGGCCGAGGAAATAGAAAGGATAGGAAAAGGTAAGATATGGCTATTTGTTACAGCTCAAGAAGCTCTTGAAGAGGTTATACCCAGAATAGAAGCCTATAGGGGGCAATTTGAGAAAATCAAGGACAGATTTCAAACAAAAGTAACCTTGACTCCTGAGAACATAGACACGGTTGTTAAGAAACGTTTACTTTCAAAGACACCAGACAAGCTAAAAAACCTCGAAGTACTCTATAGCAAGTACTCTGGGGGTTTGGCAACTTCAGCGCTCATTAAAAGTCCTGCCAGAGAATATGGGGGTTTGCTCACAAGAATAAACAAAGAAGCTTTTGTTGACTCATATCCGTTAATGCCGTATCACGTGCTTCTGATGCAACAAGTCTTCAGTTCACTCAGATCCAGAGGAAGGGTGACACCTGAGTTAACAGGTAGGGAGAGAGCAATACTTGGTGTAGTCCGAGCATTGCTTATTGGACCAAAAGCCGACACAAAAGGATTAGCTTATGCTGAAATCGGTTCGCTGGCTACATTCGATGCGGTGTATGATGCCATTCACTTAGAGGTTCGTGGCGAATATCAAGCGATGATAGAAGAAGCTAACAAGCTTGGTGAGAAGGAAGGACTGAAAGTTGGGTCTGTTGCTAAATCGCTCTTTCTCTTGCAACAAGTAGGAGAATGGGTTCCTTGTCAGGTAGAAAATATTTCAGCTCTCCTCTACCCCAATTTAGGCGAAGATGGAACAAGGCTGAAAAATAGAGTGAAAATGTGTTTAGAGGAGCTGGAAAAGAACAAGTGGATCGCACAAGATGAAGGAAAATGGAGATTCTTATCGAATATTGAGAGAACCTTTGAGCAAGACGTCGCTGGCAAAGTTGCTTCGATAAGCGAGAAGAGAGAGTTGGCGATTGAAATTGTAAAGAATGTAGTCAATGAATTTAGAACGTACAACTATGGCGCTATAAGAATATTTGATATTCATCTATTCCTTGATGATCGAGAAATAACTTCGAAAGGCCCATTGAATCTTCGTTTTTATTCTCCTCTCACCGTAGAAGAGAAGGATTTTACTAAAATCTTGCTCGCAAAGAGCATGGCAACTAAAGACACAATCTATGTGATAAGTAAGACTGAAACGAAATTTGAAGAATTGTTGGAAAAGATAATCCGCACTGAAAAAGCCATAAAAGACAGAGAAGCAAAACCTCTAACTCCCGAAGAAGAAAACACTCTTTCCAAGTATAGGAAAGATTTAGAGATTCTTAAGAGCGATGAATTACCAAGACTTTTCGAGAATGCTTGTAAAAATGGTACAGTCTTAGTCCAAGGAAAAGAAATAAGGTTAGACGGAAGAAAACCACTCCAAGACGTCATCCACCAGTATTTAAAAGAAGTTGTGGATGATTTATTCACTCAGTTTTCTTTGGCAGCGTGTAAGGTCGAGAAGGACGAGCACATAGGTAGCATACTAGTTTGGCAGAAGGGAAGGCTTCCATCCGTCTACAAAGACCTACAACTTATTGACGATAAGGGTGCCATATTGGTCGATAGACCAGTAGCATCGCGCATACTTCAAGAAGTAAGAAGGAGACACCAGCAAGCTGAAGATAGCAGTGGTGCTAGCTTAGTTGAGTACTTCGGTTCTCAACCTTACGGTTGGGATCCTAAGATAGTAAGACTAACTCTTGCAACTCTATTCAAGAACGGTTCTATAATTGTGAATTTAGATGGAAGGGAATTCGTTTCCGCAAGCGAATTCGCATCCCATGAAGCCTTTACGAATTCGAGGTCATTTAACAGAGCCAAATTCTATCCTGGAGTAGAAGTCGCACCAGAGCAGCGCAACAAAGCATGGGACCTTATGTCATCTGTTTTCAGCTTAAGGGTAGATAATACCGTAGAGGATATTGAGAAGAATCTAATTGCATACTTGACCGAAAAAATTGTGCAATTGAATAGACTGCAAGGTACAGCGAAAGCCTTGGACTTGCCGGTCGTTCAGAACCTCGAGTCTTTGGAAAATGTAATGACAGAAATAAGAGATGCGCCCACTACAAGCAAAAGAATTCTAAACTTTATAGACGATTCACGGGTAAAAACGCTGAAGGAAAATATTCCCCTAATAGAAAAATTAGCTAAGTTCGAAGAAAGGGGAAATCTAAAGGAATACAAATCAGCAGTTCAGTTCATAAGGGAATGCGGACAAAAGCTAGTTAAGTTCGGAGAAGAAAGCGAGGATAAGCTAAGGAAGCTATCTGAAAATACCAAAAGTAAGGACTTCATGGAACGTTGGCCTGACATAATCACTAGTTTTCATGGTCTTAAAGAGAAGTATGAAAAACTCTACTCTAAATGGCATAAAGATAGAAATAAGCTGGCATCGGATGCCGTTGAATCACTTAAGGCTCGTCCTTCAGCGAAGAAGGTGGGAAAAGAAGGGTTCGCCAATTCTACTCAACCGCTTCTTAGAATGCTTTGTTCTTCTGAAAAGGTGGAGTTCGATGAAAATTTTGTCTGCAAAACTTGCAGGTCTTCTATAGAAGAACTGAACTTTAGCATAAAAGGGATGGAAAGTGAAAAGGAAAAGATACGAGAGGAATTGGACCGAAGGTTGATAAAAATAGAACCTGAAGCTGAACAACTTGTAGGCTTTAGAGAAGAGATTGCATCCCGTAAAGACCTTGAAGGAGTCACTGAGAAATTGAAGAAAGTTTCTGAAAGAGCTATAAAAGAAAAGAAAGTTGTGAAGGTTGATGCAAAGGTGGAATAATTGGATAAAGAGAGGAGAAACAACTTAAGGAGAGTAATTAATCAGTGTAGAAAGATCCTTGAAGCGGATGTCGAGAAAAGGCTCATTTATTACGGCATAATAGCTGACGGAACTTTCTTGGACCTTGATGAGTTGAAGCACCTTAGCGATGAAGATGTTGAAACTCGCAAAAGGATTGAATTGGCCATAGAGAAAGAGCTTGTTGGAAAATTAGGTAGAAAAGAGGGTGTTCTACGATACATCAGGCATACGGCTTTCACATTTCTTAATCGCACAGCAGCATTAAGGGCTATGGAAGTACGTGGTCTAATAAAAGAGACCATAGTTCAGAAAAGCGAGTATGGAGGGAGAAGTTTAAGGGAACGATATGTAGCTGAGGCGAATCCCTCACTTCCTCCATACGAAATTTTAAAGACAGCTCTGATCCATGCCTTCAAAGAGACAAGTGAAGAGATTAAGGTCCTATTTGACATCAATAGTGAGTATAGCATTATTTTTCCTAGCGAAAAGGCATGTCGAGATGTCATTAAATTATTGACCGAAGACGTGACGGAAAGCGATTGGAAAGAAGATGACATCATAGGCTGGATATACCAGTATTTTAATGATAAAGCAAGACGTGAGTATAGAAAAGCGAGAAGAAGGCCAACGCCTGATGATATTCCCGTAATTAATCAGTTTTATACTCCCCACTGGATTGTAAAGGCTTTAGTTGATAATACATTAGGACGTTTATGGCTGGAGATGCATCCTAATTCTAAGCTTAAGGAATTTTGCACGTATCTTGTTCCTTTAAAAAATGGAGAGGATAAAAGAGAGTTAAAAAGGGTCAGAGAAATCAAAGTTTTGGACCCCGCATGCGGAAGTGGCCATTTTCTCGTTTACGCTTTTGATGTTCTCTATCAAATGTATCAAGAAGATGAGCCTGATACACCGTCCTCTGAAATACCTTCTCTAATTTTAGAGAATAACCTCCATGGAATAGACATAGACTTGTATTCAGTTCAACTTGCAGCCCTATCCCTTTTCTTGAAAGCAAAAACCTATAATCGTTCATTGAAAATCAGGAAAATAAATCTTGTCTGTGCCGATATTCGCATTTCTGATGGTGAGCGACGCCTAGAACTTTTGGGAAGGTTTAAAGATGACCCAGATTTACATAGAATATTTGCCAAACTCTTTGAAGACCTTGGCTATACATATGAGATAGGTAGTATTCTTAAAGTTCGCCAACCCTTTGAGCGATTGTTCAAAGAGCGAAAACATGGAGAGAAACAAGCTAGATTTGCTTATGCTATTTCTGGTCAGACAAAGTTAAGTAAAAAGGGTTTGACGGGTCAAGCTAAGTTTCTTGTTCAACCTTCTAAGAGTTCAGAGAGCCTAGTAGTGGTTGTTCCGAAAGAGAGAACTATTGAAGAAATGCTTGAAGAGCTCCGTAGATTTGAACGAGAAGCTATTGAGACTCACGACATGGGGAGGCTTCTCTTTGCGACAGAAACTGAAAAGTCTGTTGGATTACTTGCTTTGCTTTCAGAAAGATACGATGTTGTCGTAATGAATCCTCCATATGGTGATATGCCAACCAAAACAAAAGAATATCTCAAAAAGCATTATCCAAAGACCCATTTTGACTATTATGCAGCGTTTATTGAACAAGCGATAGATTTGGCTCAAAATGAAGGTTATGTTGGTGCTATTACTGGTAGAACATTCATGTTTCTCAGATGGTATCAGTGGGTTAGAGAAGCTCTTTTTAAAGAAAGAGCGCCACTTCAATTAGTGTGGGATTTAGGCTTTGGTGTTTTAGATGTAGCAACAGCTAGATGGGCTGCCTTTACTGCTGAAAAAATTCATGGTAAACCGCAACAAAACACTGTCTTTATTCGGCTAATTGAATACCCTAATGAACCGGAAAAGAAGGCGGCATGGGAAGAAGTCATAGAAGCAATAAGGGTAGGCAGAACTCATAATTTAGTCTATGAGACATCATTAGAAGACTTATCTGAAATTCCAGGCACACCTCTCTCTTATTGGACATCGGAAGAATTAAGAAAGCAATTTACACGTTATCCTCCGTTAGACCGTGACGTTGCGAAAAGATTTAACCAACCGAAAATCGCTGATGTGAAGCAAGGGCTCGCAACGGCTGATGATACACGTTTTACAAGATTGTGGTGGGAGGTCCCTTTAAAGCTAATCGCAACTCAGAGACAAGAGACTCTGCAAGGCAAAAAATGGGTTCCATATGCAAATGATGTATATCTCTATTACTTTTTTGCAGATGTTCAACCAGTAGTAAATTGGGGAAATAACGGAGAAGAAATACGAAACTATGAGAAAGCTGTTATTCGTAGTGAATCGTTTTACTTTAAACAGGGTTTAGGATGGAGTGTAGGTTTACAACGAAGTCAACTACAAAAAGTTAGATCAATACAACGTATTCCATTCCGAATCCTACCTAGAGGTTCAATTTATGGTTCCGCTGCTCAAGGGGTGATTGTTGATGATAAAATAGTGTGGGCTTTGTTAGCTTTTTGCTGCTCTAAATTACTTTACTACTTCTCACGTTTGATAGTGCCCGACAAAATGCCAGGTACAGCACCTACCGCCTCTTTGCCGATAGCATCCTTGGACCTGTCAAGCCCTAGGGTTAAGAAATTAGATTTACTGGCTCACGAGGCTCACGACCTTCTCAGAGAATGGATGACTGAAGAGGAAGTTTCAACGCTATTCATTAGGCCTTGGATCTTACAAGTATTGTATGGCTTTAGTCCAACTGAGACCCCACTCACTCATCATCCATTTGCCCAGCAATTTGAATGGTCAGATTGGCCTAGCGCTAAGGAAATTCGGTCCCTTAAAGGATCACAAGAGATATCTCTCAAAGAGCTAGCTGGGTTGTGTGTAAAGCGCCAACAGATGTTAAACAAAAGAATAGAGGGAATTCAAAAGGACATCGATGAAGAAGTATATCGTATCTATGAAATATCTGATGAAGATAAGGCTTTGATTGAACGAGAGCTTACACCTCAAAAAATTGTAAGTCTTGAAGAGGAGAGCGGAGAGGCTTTAAGTGAAGAAATTGAAGAGTCTTCCAAAGATGTTATTTCCATCAGAGAACATGTTGAGAGACTTATCTCTTATTATGTAAAAAAGGCTATTGAATCCGATGAAGACGGCATAGTTCCCCTGGATGAAATGTTTCCAGATAACTTGTTTAACAAGATTCGTCAGTTTATAGCACAAGATTTTGGAAAAGAAAGAGTAGACAGAATTGAGCTTGAGATATCCGAAATCTTTGGGAAATCCCTCAAACGCTGGATTGAAGAAGACTATTTCAACTTTCATGTATGGTTGTACAGAAGAAGACCAATTTTCTGGCAGCTCACCTCTTCAACGCTAGGAAAGAGCAAACTACCAGGAGTCTTCTCATGCTTCATGCATTACCACAGGCTTGACAAAGATACCATACCCAAGATTTTAGCTTTCTATCTGGACCCGATCAAAGAAAGGCTTTCTAGAGAAAGAGACAGAGTCTTTAAAGATTTAGAGAATGCGAGAGCAACAAACAATAGAAAAAAGATAGATGAACTGTCTAAAACTTATGAAGAAGCCCTTGCCAAAATCGATGAGATCGAGAATATAGAGAAAGCCCTCAACATACTGAACAATCCAAGAGAAGACAAAACAAAACCAAAAGCAGATGCAAAGTGGGTCGACAAAGCGATAGCTGAAATACGAGACAATGGTTGGAATCCAATAATTGATTATGGCGTAAGAGTTAACATCGAACCGCTAAAAGAGTTAAAGCTTCTCCATCCAGCCGCCAATAGGGTGAAATAAGATGACAAATCAGCTCCCAGAAACAATCAAACAAGTAATCTTAGACGAACTTAGAGACTATCCAATTCTAGTCTGGTACGATGAAGACGGCAGCTTAGAAGAAGTAATGTTAGAGGCTATCCCTGCAAGTGCCAACTTCGTTCCATATTCAGGAAGCTATCTCGCCATAAGAGCTAAAATAGAAAAAGAAGACCCAGAATTTGACGCCAAATGGCTTATCTACATACCTCAAAAAGCCATAGAACCCAGCTGGATAAGAGATTACGAACTCTTTGGTAAAAAATTAGAAATGAACCTTGAGAAGTTACTCGTGGATTACTTCAGGCTTGAGTCTGACCTTGATCTAAAGGGTTTTTTGTCAGGCGAGAGAGGAAGGCTTCTGGCAAGTAAATGGGAGGAAGTGATGGGAGAGCCAAAAATTCCACTTCGAAAGAACCAAATAGTCAATGGATTATTATCTATCGCTTTCAATCTTGGTGCCAGCTTCAGTTTAGGAAGAGCAATCTTAGAGTATGCCACTTTTCCAACTCCCAGGCAAGAACTCCTGAGATTAGGCCTGCATGATGCGTTTGCTAAACTAATTAAATCTGAGTTGGAACTTGATGCCAAAGTTGAACCAGAAAATTTTCCAGAAGCACTAGCTTCAGCCCTGCTATTCTCAGAGCTTGTCTTTTATTCTAAGGGTCTTGGCGAACAAAAATTCAGCAATCTATTGCCAAGAAAAGAAAAAATCGAAACGTGGGCTAGATTAGCGAGGGAATGGTTTGAGTATAGTTCATTAAAACAAGGCTTTGTTAACTGGTCAAAGGAGCTTGCCAAAAAGTATGATTTGAAAAGTGAACTACAAGGTGTTGAGAACCTCCTAAACGTGATGAGTTTTTCGATAGTTGATGAAATACTGCTAGAAGAATTAAGAACAAGAGTAAGCTTAGAACCTGAAGCTTACAAGAAAAATCTCGAAATTATGGATAAGATTGCGAAATCGAGAGAGAAAAGTCCTTGGGCTATAATGGGAAAAATTAACATCTGGCATATGGTCGGGCAATCCTCTCAGCTATATAGGCTTTGCGAAAAAGCAATTTCATTGCTGGAGAAAAATTCTCACGATGTTAAATTTCTCGCTAACAACTATGTTGAAGCTGAAGGATGGTGGAAAATAGACTCTATCCACAGAGAGCTTTACACGTACCTCGAGTATGCTGAAGAAGACTTTTGGAAGACCTTCTTGAAGCCGAGCTTCAGCCTCTACGCAGCATGGTTAAGAACTTTTACCGAATGTTTCTCAAATGCTGCCGAAAAACTCAAAGAATGGAAAATCAACGGTCTAATGAAACAGTCCGATTTCTGGACCAAAATCCCTGAAAAAAGAGACAGACCGCTAGCTATACTTCTGATAGATGCATTAAGGTACGAGCTCAGCAAGGAATTGGAAGAGGACCTGAGACAAAAAGGATACGAAGTTGAAGTCATACCCATGCTTTCCTCTTTGCCATCGATTACAGAAATCGGTATGGCTTCTCTGATGCCAACTCGATCATTGACTGCAAGGGTGAAAAATGGAAAACTAGAGGTACTCGTTGAGGGAGTTACCCAGATTAATCAAAAAGCAACCCGACAAGATTTGCTGCGAGACAAGTTGGGTAGTAAGGCACTAATACTCGAATTAAGCGAAATAGCGAAGCTCTCTCCTTTATCCTTGAAGTCCGAGATTGAAGGATATGAGTACATCATAGTAATGGATAGGGACATAGACATCGCAGGAACCTATCTATTAGAAGTGTCGCCTGACTTGTTTCAAGAACTAGTCATAAAACTCTCTAATGCCATAGACAGGCTGCATAAAACAGGTTTAAGAACAGTAGTAGTATCAACAGATCATGGCTTCTTGCTGATTCCAAAAGGTTATGAAGTGAACATAATCGAAGGAATAAAGTCGGAAGATGAGGTTGACAAAAAGAGGAGATACGCCATAGGAAGACCGCCATATAATCCTTCATTGATTCAGTTTAGACTTGACCAAGTTTCGCTAAACGGAGATGGAATAGTTGTATTTCCGAGAGGACTATCCTGTTTAAGCATGCCAGCTCCCGTACCAATGTTTTTGCATGGTGGAATAAGTCCACAGGAGAATTGTATTCCTGTAGTTATCTCTAAGTCAAAAATCGAAGCAGGAAAATTAAAGATTGAAACCGAAATACCTGACGAAATATCCACAGCAGTTTTCCTGATAAATCTAATTCCATTAATCGCTCCAGAAGCTGATAAAGCGAGAGTAGTTAGAGTCGAAGTTTACAGCGATGGAAGAAAGATAGCTGAATCTGATTCTGTCGAATTACAAAGAGAAGCCAAAAAGGCTCGATTGATACTTAAAGAAATAAAACCAGAAGTCGAGGTCAAGATAGTTGATGTAGACACGTTTGAAGTTTTAAAGAGCAAGAAAGTGAAAATATCTATCGTAGGTTACCCTGAAGAAATTTGAGGTGGAAATATGAGCATGGATGAACTCGACAGAAAGACGCTTTCCCTCTTCCCTGGCAGAGTTGTAAGGAAAGACCTGCTTGGACCTTTGAGGAAGCACTTAAACGTTCCAGCTTACGTGGTTGAATACCTCTTAGGAAAATACTGTTCATCAGCAGATGCCGAAGTTATCGCTGAAGGCATAAAAGAGGTAAAAAGAATACTAACGGAAAATTATGTCCATCCAGATCAAGCAGAGCTTCTGAAATCGAAAGTTAAGGAGCAAGGAAGGTACAGAGTCATTGATAAAGTGAAGGTTAAACTTCATGAAGCCGAAGACAAATATTGGGCCGAACTTGTAAATCTTCAATTAACTTATGTGAACATTAATGAAGATTTGATAAGGCGTTATGAGAGACTTCTGGGCGGTGGCTTATGGGGCATAGTTGACCTCACGTATAACCCGGAGATTATACACAAAGGCATAATGCGACCTTTTGTTATCGAACAAATTCGACCAATTCAACTTGAGGTAACAGCTTTAGAAGATGTAAAAGTGAAGCGTTCGCAATTCTCTAAAGATGAATGGATAGACTTTCTTATACGAAGCATGGGGCTGGAGCCAAGCAAGCTTGACTATAGGCTTAAAATGCTTAACCTTTGCAGACTGTGTGCATTCGTGGAAAACAACTATAACCTTGTTGAGTTAGGTCCAAGAGGCACTGGTAAGAGCTACATCTACCGTGAGCTCTCACCTTATAGCATACTAATTTCGGGCGGCGAAACAACAGTCGCAGGCCTTTTCATTGACATGAGAGGAAGAGGAAGAATGGGCCTAGTAATGCTTTGGGATGTTGTGGCTTTTGATGAAGTTGCAGGACTGAGAAGACTGAAAGATGCCCAAGCGGTTCAGATATTGAAAGATTATATGGAGACTGGAGGGTTTGCTAGGATAAGGGAAGAGTTCAAAGGTTCAGCGTCGCTTGTTTTCATAGGAAATATCGATTACGACATTCCTGAATTACTAAGCATTGCCCACCTTTTCATTCCCTTCCCGTTAGAAATGCAAGATGCTGCTTTCTTCGACAGGTTCCATGCATACATTCCAGGATGGGAAATTCCAAGAATGAGAACAGAATTGCTTACGGATCACTACGGCTTCGTTGTTGACTATTTTGCGTGGGTACTCCGCGAGCTTAGGCGTCTGACTTTCGCAACTGCAATAGATGACTATTTTGAGCTGGGAGAAGCGCTTGATAAAAGGGATAAGGATGCGGTTCGAAAAACTATCTCTGGGCTAATCAAGCTAATTCATCCAGACGGCAACTATACCAAAGAAGATCTTGGGGAGTATCTTAGCTTTGCTCTTGAGCTGAGAAGACGTGTGAAAGAACAGTTAAAGAAAATTGCGAGCATCGAGTACTGGAACACGAATTTTTCCTACATAGATCGTGAAACTTCAAAAGAGATTTTTGTTCCCGTACCAGAGCAGCGAGCTCCAATTGAATTACCACCTGAACCAAGAGTGGGAGAAGTAACAGGATTAGCCTTGCTAAAAGTATATGGAGGCGGTGCAATACAACGATTTGAAGTAATAGCTGATAAGGGAAAAGGTAGACTAAACGCATTGGGCTCAATGATGAGGATTATGAGAGAATCCCTTAAGGCTGCTTACGAATATATTAGTCACAATCAGAAGGCTCTTCGAATAGATATAGATTTCAAGAAAGACTATGATATTACTGTTCTTGCAACTCAGATGGGAATACCAAAGGAAGGAGCTTCCGCAGGAATAACGATTCTTACAGGTCTTGTGTCAGCACTAACGAAAAAGCCTGTTAGAAACGATGCGGCTATGACTGGTGAAATAACGGTGTTGGGTAAAATCCTTCCGGTACAGGGAATCCATGAAAAAATAGTCGCAGCAGCAGAAGCTGGAATAAAAACTGTGTACATTCCGACTGGGAATGAAAAGGATGTGCAACTCTTACCGCCCGATATCAAGAAGAAGTTAGAAATTAAACTTGTATCGAAAGTTGAAGAAGTTCTTAATGATGCCTTAATAGATTATAAAATACCCATAAAGGAAACTAAATTTCCAGAAGAAATTGAAAAGGAACGCCACCTTGTTCTTGACGAGTTAGAGAATGCTCTTAGGAGATGTATAAAGTCGAATCTTAAAAATTTGTCAGAAAACTGGTGGATTGAAAGAATCCCGCCCGACATAAGACAAAAAGCTGAGGAAAGACGAAGCCAAGACGAGCTAAAACGCGACTTTACTCAATATTTGGACTTTGGTGATTACGTAAAAATAATTGTGCGACGCGATAATTGGAGAGAAGCTTTTAACAGGATATTCAAGGAACAGGAAATCCTAATGGCAAAGCTAAAGGAACTCGAGCCTATAAGAAATTCTGTAAGGCATGGGCGTCTGCTCACTGCAGAACAGAAAGAGAAGTTGAAGGTCTATTCTCAAGACATAATACGCCAAATTTTGGCCTCTGAAATCTGAAATTGTTTATGTTAAACGACACCTCAATTTTGATGGTATACTTATATTCAAACTCATTCTAAAATCGCTAGTCATCAAATTCATATATACATTAAATTTGAAATCATTTCAAGAAGCGAGTGAACTGGAACAGTTCAGGAAAAGACCTCTAAGGCACAATCAGAAACTATCACATACGGCTGGCCGGTTACTACAAACGTAAAAAAGATGAAAAAATAAGGCACTACCCTATTCTATGCCCGTATGCTCTTGGATTCGATCTTACCTTTCCATGACATGAAGAATCCGTTGCCATAGGAGAACACAAGGATTTTCCTACTAAAACTCGTTGAGAGGCTTAAATTTTTTAGCGATTTGAGCTTTAAATTCGTTGATGGCTTTCTCCTCTGCCTTCCGAGTTGCGTGGAAATCCATGTAATGTGTGTTCACGCCATTGATTACCGACCTAGTTGAGCCATGTGAGATGCCGAGCTCAAATTCCTTATCTGAAGTCTCTTTAACATCAGAAGTAAGGTCACGAAACACTCCAATTTTTAATCCTTCTTCAAACAGCTTGTTGGCAAAATTCCATAACTCTTCTTGACCAAAATTCCATAATGATTTTTCTTTCTCAAGAAGATTTTGCAAGTCAGAAAACCGAAACTTTTCCTTTTCACTCTTTTCCAAATTAAGATGAAGAACCGTGCACACTTCTTCGAGAATTGTACACGGATGAGAAGACGGGAGAAACGCTGCAAGCCTTGTCGGACCATACGCTGATTTCCCTCCCTTAAGAAGTAGCTGTCTCAGTTTGTCATCCCTATGTAGTCTTCCTGATGAAATTTCTGCGGACGTGTCCTCTCCCAGTTTTTCTAAGGAAAGAATTTCGGTGAAGATATCTGCAGACCACAGACAAATCGGCGCATTTTTGGAAATAATAGCAGGCCTAAGTTTTGGCATGTAACCCGCCATAGAACAAATTGAAAATTCCTTCAACAGAATTTCGTCACCTACTATCTCCTCTAAGAGTTTATGATTGTCGTTGGCTACGGCAATTGTTTCGATAAGATCGTCCACCTCTTTCTGTCCATCATAAATGGATGATTTACATTCTACGAGAACGAGCACCTTGCTCTGCGCGTTGTATATCGCGATGTCGAAATCCTTTAGACCTAGTCGATAAAATGGCTCAACTCTGACGAATAAATAGCCAGTTTCATTATGCAGAAACGCCCTATACTTGAAAGGATCTATGCAGAAATTCACCAGTATTAAATGTTCCTTATCGGCCCGTATATTTACTTGGATTATTTCCTTTTGAACCCCAAATTGTTCTCGAAAAATCTGATCCAAAACTTGCTTATCAGCATCGATCAACGAACTCCGAAATTTTTGATAATCAGGGTCCTCTGAAGGCAAAGTTAAGCCTCGTAAATGCTCTTGCAAGTAGCATTAGGATCAAAATTCTCCACCACTGTTTCGAGGAAGTGTAGAAAGGAATCGAAACTCGTTTCGTAACGCGGTGATATTATCATTCTATCTTTGGTAGCACTAATTTCGAAAATACTTTTCTTTGTCTCATCCACAACTGTTGCATCAAAACGCAAAGAGCCCTTAAGTATTATGTGATTATAAAGTGTAAATTGGTGTTTTGACAACTCCTCTATCAAAACTTCGCATCCGCTAGAGTCTAGCGGTTGGCTAAAATCTACAATCCAAGGAATCATGTAGGGAACTTTCAGTTCTTTTTTTGCCGTCCTGACAGATACAATGTCAAGCCTTGAGCTCTCAAGTATGCGTCTAACTGCAAGCGCTATTTCAACGGCTTTCTCATAGAAGCTCAATAGGAAGTCCATTTCTCCACCCATATAAGTGAAAATTCCGCGTGCACTGATTTGCATATCAATTATTCCTGGAATGTGAAACTGTATTGTACGAGGAACCACCCCGTAATAGTACTTGAACTCTTCCAAAGTTTCTTTTCCGTCATCACCGTAGTACATGATAGTTCTTTCAATATCAGGCCTAATTTTTCCTTTAAAGCCCATTGACGGCCTTCTGCTGGCAGAGAAAAAAGTAATCTTAGTATGAGGTCGATCAGAGATTATTGCATTCTTGATTTGCTCAAACGCCGAAGGGCTTATCCATAAATGATAAAGTCCAGACTCGAGAGAGATCGGGTGAATAGTTTTTTCAATTTCGAGAGCTGATGCTGTGGTAAAACATCTTAGAATCTGATCTTCAGGAGACAAATATGCATAATACTTAACAGGGATAAGTTCATCTGTTTCTGGATCTTTATACGAAGTCTCCAATTCTCTTATATCGCCCATTTGTGTTAAGCGAAAACCGTGTTTTCTAAATATTCCCTCAAGAGTCACGAATTTATCCGAAGGCGCCCATGATTTAAAATAGGCATTGAAACAGAGAATTTTCATCATACGGTACTGTTCGGGGTGAGTCGTCAGAACATTATAAAAGCTTTCAAGAGTGTAGTTTCCGAAGGGTATTTTCATTTGCGCAGTGCTCCATTCTCCGACTTTCTGATATGGATTGAATAGTAAACGCTTCTTATTTAAGACGTGTGTTAATAATGGCGACGTCCATGAATATGTGTGAGGAAATTCAACTAACTTTGTCCTAGCAGCTTGGAGTACTGAAGACCGCGAGAAAATCAGCTAGCTCCAACTGTAGAAACTTGATATTAATTTTGAAATGAAGCACTCGATTTTTCTTCTTTCAATATTTCTTCTGTCGTTGAACTCCATGCTTCTTGCATGAAGCTTGTTAGTGCCCAGCCTTTGCCTCTTTTCTCAGATGCTTTTTGTCCGATTAGATCGTCTAGCTTCTTCTTCATGCGTCGTATGCGCTAGTTACATTCGATGGCTTAAGCTTGTATTCCTCAACCTATGAGTCACGTCTCGTTTCTCTTCCAGCCATTTATCAAACTGTTCTAGCACATGCTCCATCTGTTTATGGATGAAGTCTTGCGCGTTATAATAAGGCGTATTCATCATCTTGACAGCTTCATTAAGCCGTCCATACTTTTCCTTGGGAATAGCCCAAATGCTTGTTTGCTTCTATGAAGTTTTCAATCTCTGCAAGCAGTTCAGGTGGCAATATCACTGATCGATTGAGCATGGCTTCTATAGCGTCTTGATACGTCTGCATCTTGCCCGTTTGCGCCATAAGCGTTCCAACAGTTGCCGTCATTTTTCTGTGGATTCCGTCTGAAATTCTAAGCGTATTCATTCCTCTATCCAGCCTTTCTCAAGTAGCGTCTTCCAGACCGATTTATACTAGTCTTATAAATTTAATAAAACCCAAACCCACTTAGTTTGTATAACCTAGGAAACCAGGTTTCCTTCTCTTATTACATGGAATGTTTTCTTCTGTAGGCTATGACTGCCAGTAGTGTTGCCGTCATGAGCAGTGGCAGAATAAGGGATGGTAGAAACTCAGAGACAGGGTATTGTTGTATGAGCGGATATTTGTCAACATTGTCTACATCAATGTTATAAGATGTGTCTCCTATTCCATCACTACCTGTTTCATTTTGATAAGCACCGCTCTTCAAATCCACGCCCGAATAGTCATTCCAGTGGTTTCCACCAGAAGGATAGCCATCGTCCCAAATATTAAGTGAAGCACCATCAATGTGTTCTGCGTTGCTTATGAAATTGTTATGGAATATCTTATTATTATTACTGTTTTCGAAATGCATTCCCACAATGTTGCCTTGAAACAGGTTCTCCTTTATGATATTCTGAATGGCATTTCTTAGATAGATGCCGTACATGTAACCACCTGCTCTATTATTGTTTCGGATAAGATTGATAGTTATTTTGTTGTTTTGGGTGTGGTCCAAGACTATGCCAATTCCATTGTCGTGTATGTCATTTCCAATTATTGTATTGTTTCCGTCGGCAGCACTTACATAGATTCCAGCAACAACGTTATCATAGATTTCGTTATTCTCCGCAGTGTTGTTTATCGATGATGGACCGCTGAGATGACCAAAATCCAACCCATAATCATTCTCTTTTACAATGTTGTTCTCGTATATCGTGCCTGTATAGAAGTTTCCTGTAGCACCTCGAGTGTTTTTCCGTATCATATTATTTCTTATCGTATGTTTATGGGAACTCGTCATATGAATGCCGACTTCCCCATAACTTATCGTAAAGTTGCTTACGAGGACCCCATCTACTGTCAATTCAAGCGTTTTTCCTGTACCCCTTGCATCAATGATTGTGTTTTCTCTACTTTCTCCTATTAGCAGAACAGTTTTATTTACTACTACATTCTCATAATACGTCCCACTTCTAACATAGATAGCGTCTCCACCACTTGCATGATTGATAGCTTCTTGAATCGTTGCATAGTCGTCTGGAACAGTAATGGTTCCAGCCTTAACCGAAGGAATATTAGAAACAGATACTAGTATGCTAATGAGAAATATTGTCAGAGTTATTAATAATACAACTTTGCTGTTCATGCTACATCATTCAATATGTTATTCGCATTGGTTTTTTATGCCTTGTGGAAGAATTTTCTATCGAATTTTAGTTGGGTTTGGGGTTTGGGTTTTTTATAAATTTAATAAGCCTTGCATAAAATGGGTGGAAAATCTATTTTGAAGGTTCTCTTTACTTTAACTCATCACTCTCCACCTATTCAGAGTGTCGTTTCAGCAACTAGCTTTTATAAAGTTAAAGACAAAGGACAGTTTTTGCACGGAGGCTGTCCAGAATTGGTTAGGGTTCAGCGTAGAGTTTCTAGGAAACGGTATCTCGGAAGCAAATACGTTTATGAGTATGAGCGCTTGTCCCTGGATATTCCCCGCAAATTCCACAACAAAGTCAAACCGTTCCTAAAACAAGACCTAAACATGGACTTAAACATAAAAGGCAGCTACCTCGTCATCACTTTGACCCCCGCAAAAACGTTTCTGTCCGCCGAAAACCCCCCGCAAAAATCAGCCCCTGAAAAGCTTCAAACACCTGAATTTTAACACAAAAATGCAAATCTTGCTTAAATATCAGCCAGCCGAAAGATTTTCCGCTATAGGCGTTTCTGCCTGCCGAAACGTTTTGCCGGGGGTTTCGCCACACAAAAACATGTCTATTAATGTAAATAGGCTCTTCCGCGCAAGTTTTCTTGAACGGGCCGTGGTGATTGGCGTGTGGAGAGGAGCAAGAGGAACGCTGGAAGAATCTCAGTTTTCAAAGGCCGAGAGGCTAGGCTTAATTTTGCAGTCTTCCAAGTCCTCGCCCTCAAAGGCCCGCTAATAATCTACGACATACACAAAGAGGTTAAAGCCCAAAAAGGCTTGAAACACACAAAATCCACAAACGTTCTTCGCAGAATAAGAGCCCTTGAAGAATCAGGCTATCTG